>Ga0307994_1001024_pt1 | contig 17698 bp, 8 predicted proteins | sample EllFjometagen261_FD_203171 | JGI IMG/M metagenome (GOLD analysis project Ga0307994, IMG submission 203171) | Marine microbial communities from Ellis Fjord, Antarctic Ocean - #261 | ecosystem: Environmental > Aquatic > Marine > Unclassified | place: Southern Ocean | collected 2014-11-02 | reverse complement strand
GGTCAGTTGATTTTTTTTCCCAGTAAAAACACGAGAGTGCGTTGCTGGGCACTTCAAAATTTAGTTTTTCAAGTCTAAGTATCCGAGAAAAAAGAATTCCTGATTAGCTCGTGCGCTCCCGTACTAACTGAGCGGTGCGACACAGATCACCGACAAAAAGATCATCCATCATCCATAATAAAATGGTTTCAATTTCTTCAGTGGGAGTGATCTTCATAGCATTGGTGCTACGTAGTGCTTTAGCAGGCACACCAGTTACACAGGGTGGATATTGCCAGTGCACAGCTGCACCGAGCTACCGGACTGCAACCTCTTCACAACCTCCGCAGTGCAAAGTCAACAATGCAGCCCAAGGCACCGTTTTTTGTGACTCCACGACCAAGCGATATAATTGCTATGCAGGCTTAGAAGGATACTGGACGTCCGCTGGAGGACAATGGGTTAATTGGGACTTTGATTATACGCAGTCTCAATGCGTCAATAGTGCTGGTGATGAAATTTGCAAAGTTGGAACTGTAGAATCTTGTGTTGAAGCCGTCGCAAGTTCCTACAACCCGTACACGCAAACTACCGTTCGAGCGTTTTATTACTCAGCATGTTGGGAAGGATTTGAAACGGGCGTAGATTTAAAATGTACACCATGTCAGAGCGGACGCTACCGAGGAAATACTGAATCTAACACACACTTAATTAATGCAGGTGTATTTTGTCGTGCATGTCCAGCAGGTTTTGCTGCTGCAGGTACCGCTTACAAAGTTTGTGACTCCTGCGTGTCCGGTCAATACCAAACCTCCTGCTCAAAGGAAGACAGTGATTCTAATGGAAACAACGATGGTTGCATTCGCTGCAAAAACTGTCCAGAGGGAAAATATCAAGCTGCTCTAGGTCAGAGTACTTGTGTCTCTTGTGGCAAAGGCAAGTATTCGTCAGAAATTGCTAGTTCAACTAACACGTGCAAAAGTTGTCTCGCTGGCTTCTATGCTGATGACGAAGGAAGTGGGCTCTGCAGCAGTTGTCCACGTGGCTGGAAATCTGCACTTGGAGCACAACTATGTGTTGCATGCGACAGCGGAAAATTCTCAGCCGTCGATGGGAGCAGCTCATGCACCTCGTGCCCAGCAGGAAAGATAACTGCAACGTCTGCTCAAACATCATGCGAAGCTTGTTCCGCTGGAAAAGAAACAGATAAGCAGAATGGATTGGGTGGAAAAATCTGCATACCATGTGCCTCTGGAAAGTATGAAAACAATGCCATCTGCGAAGTGTGCCCACTGGGATGGAATCAGAAAGAAACTACGACATCCGCGTGCATTGAGTGTCCAATTGGTAGGTTTGCAGCCAGCATTCAAACTGCAGTAGACTGCACGGCCTGCATCCCAAGTAAGTTTCAATCTTTGACTCGACAAACTTCTTGCGACGACTGCACTGCTGGATTATATACAAATGAGAATGCTGAAAACAAATGTAAGGGGTGCCCAATGGGATTCTCTTCAAGTGTAGCTGCTTCATCTTGTACTGGCTGCGTCGCTGGAAAATTTCAGTCACTGCCAAAGAAGTCTGCATGTGTTGATTGTCAAATCGGAAAATACTCTGACGCCGTCGGCTCGATAGACTGCGTAGTTTGCGGAAGCACAGGAAATACACCACCAAAGGGTGGCATGAAAGCGTATCAAGACGATGTCGGACAAATTACATGCAAGCAGTGTCAAAGCGCAGGCGAAACAGCGTCTGCTTCGCGTGAAGTCTGCACATCTTGTGCTGGTTCGCTTGGACCTAACTCATATGTCGATAGTCTTGGCGCGTGTCAAATTTGTCAAGGCTGTGCGACAGGATCCTTTAAAAGTCAATGCACGGCGACAAGCACTTGTTCTGATTGTCCATCAGGATGGTACAAAGACACGATCCAAACTGGCATCAACAATAACAACGATAAAGGGGTTGGGTGGGATGAACCATGTACATTGTGTACGTCATGCTCACAAGGAAAGTTTCGTCCGAGTAGTAGTCAATGCATGTCGAGTGGAGCTCAATCTAACGACTTGACGCTTGCTTGCTCCGCCTGTACCACTGGATTTTACAAAGCTGGTACAGGAAATTTCGACGATTCATGCGATCCATGCACACCATGCACGGTTGGTGCAACTCGCACTGCGTGTGGCCCCGTCAATGTTGGTATATGCTCACCATGGAGCAAACCAACTGTCACAGAGGTGAGCGGTTCAGGGAAGACGGGCGGAGATACTGAGGGAATTGAAATTTTGAATATTTTTGGCAAGAATTTTGGATATGTTAGAAAAGATGCCGAGGCTGTCGATGTTGTTGTTCGCTATGGACCGGAGAACCCACCAACATCCTACATCGCAAACAAGTGTGAAGTCCTTACAGAACCGCAAGATACTTCATTACAGCACATTCGTTGCGAAACAGCTGCTGGTGTAGGAAAAGATCACAAATTGACGGTACAAATTGGTTTGTCTGACCCGAAATTTCCACAACAAAAGCCATTGCTGTCAGATACTTTTGTTGCAAACATTGCTTACGCAGCACCAATTGTTGCTATCTACTCTGGCCCTGGAGCAAATAACGCTATTACTTCCGGAGGACAGACTCTGATTATTACTGGTACACAGTTTGGTCCATTGGGAACTGAGATCGAGGATGCCACATACGGTAACGAAGACTATCAGCTCAATCTAGATGTCAGCAAGTGCAGTGTGACTGTCGCTCATAAAGAAATCACATGCATTACATCTGCAGGTGCTGGCCTAGGGCTCAAGCTTGTGCTTAAAATTGGCAATCAGTTCTCTACGATTCCTGCCATTAATTATGGTGCGCCACAACTTAAAACTCAAAAGTGTGTCGACGATGATAAATCAGGAAAATATTTAGAGGGCACAACTTTTTGTGGTTGCGGCTCTTGTCCTTGGAAATTAATCGAAGGTGAGAAATCTGTTCCAGCAATGACCATTGGTAACGGCAGCTGTTGGCTCCGTGCTGACAAACCCACATGCACTGATGGACGACCGATTCCAGTGAGCACTGATTACAACGGAGCTGCACGTCTTTCAACTCAAGGAGGTCAATTAATTTTAATATCAGGAATCAACATGGGACGTTCCGGCGTGAACTCTGAACTTGAATCCGTCACTTATGGACCCGTGGGAACGGAAATTTCTATTCCAGTTGTTGACACCCTTCCCAATGACAAGGCCGCATGCAGGGTGTATGTGGCTACATTTTCTATACTTTGTAGAACGGATCCAGGAATTGCTGGTCCCCACAAATGGATAGTTACTGTCAGCGGTCAGGCATCTCAAGAGATACTGCAGACCCAGTACAGGTCGCCACAGATTAACAATGCCGACTACACAAGACTCGGAACCCTAGGAAACGAAAAAATTTTCTTGACAGGCACAGAGTTTGGCACGCTTGATATAAACGCAAAATTTCGAGTAATCTTTGTCAAAGGTACAGCAACCAGCGACTGCACAGGAGTAGCAACTCCTTGCTACAGCATTGTAGCTAATGCAGCTATTGCCTCTGATGGATACGAACGATTAGAGTTTTCATCACCCAGTGGATACGGTACAGGTTGGAATATTCGTTTACTGCAGACCAATTTAATCACAGGACAAAGTGTTTTTGCTGATTTTGATGGTACTGTCCAGTACTCCAAACCAGTTATTGATTCTGTCACAGTTTCTGCGGGTCCACTTTCTGATGGCTTGCATCGTGTAACAATTGTTGGGCAAAACTTTTGTGATCGTACTGTTTCTGGTGCCAACTGTGGAATGGTGTACCGCTGCGGCAACGGTGTTGACTTTGCTTATTGCCAGACAAATCCAGAGGATTCAATTCCTGAATCCATAATTGAATCCTGGACTGACTCTAGAATAAAAGTCAAAGTGCCCGTCAGCGCTGGCATTGTGTATGTCCAGACAGGATTAGGTGGCTCTGGTTCTTTTTCTGGACTTGAGGGATTCAAATCTGCCTTTCGTTCTTTTAACACGAACGCCATGACCATTGTTGCTGGTTTTGATTTTACACTCCTTGGTGGTGATCTCGTCTATAATAAAGTCATTCCAACACAAGGTGGCGATAGACTTTGCTGTGAAGTTCAAAAATTGGATGGAGACCAAAAAGTTCAAATTGAAGTGAACGGTATTAAAACTGATTACATTCCAGTCGATGAAATTACATCGCCTGCCAATGGTCGTCAATGGAAAGTTTGCTTTAACGTACCACAAGGAATGGGTGAAAGGAAAAGATTGGTTGTTACCAAAGATGGTGCTCCAACGACGAACAGAGCGTATATATCGTACGGTGTTCCTTTGATTTCCACCATTACTGTAAACGACGTTAATAAGACCCCATTAGTCAAAGACAATCGCCCGGGTATCGTCAACACGATGGGTAATACAGAAATAATAATTTCTGGTTCAAACTTTGGTGACCCTTCTAAAATTCTAATCGGTGATTACGAAGTGCGTTTCCGAAGCACAGATATGTCAGTTGATGAAAAGCTGACAAAAAGAGAAGAGATTTGCACAATCGATAAAATCACAAAACAGGAGAAGTGTGAGATGTTGCTTTCGGGAGGACATTGCTCAACGCATACCGATGACAAAATTGTGTGCACTCTTCCAGCCAACGTTGGAGTCGGCTATGTTATTGATATGGTCATTGGTGGCCAAAAGCCGAATGCTGGAGTTTGGCCAGAAACTGGGATGAAAATTAATTACGCACCACCAAAATTAATTGTTGTAACACCAAAAGGTGGACCAACAAAAAATCCCGGCACCATCCAATTCACGGGCGAAAATTTTGGTACAGTTCCTCCAAGTGTTAAAATTCAAAATAAAACATGCGTGGTACAAATTAAATCAACAGGTGGATATGACACGTCTTTCGCTTGCGTTGTAGCGGACGGCGAGGGTAAGAACCATAAGATTGATATTGTTGTCGGCACGCAGCGAGGAACGGAGACACAAACATTTTCGTACGACAAGCCTGTGATTACCAATTTCGAACCTAAGATGGGTTTGACGAGTGGACTTGACACCAATGGAAATAGACAGATCATAACGTTGGAGGGTAGCAACTTTGGCACCAATGCCACTGCAGAAGTTAGAATTTTTTTCGAAACCACGGAGGAGGATCCAACACGTACCTTTGTGGTGGAAGGCAACGACTTATTGTCAAGAACGCACACACAGATCAAATTTTATCAGGTGAGTGTTAATAATGTTGTTGATTTTTTTTTTTTTTTTCTTCTTCTTCTTCTTCACCTGATTCTGACTCATATAATTTTTGTTGTTGTTTCCGTGTCGAATCCGCTCCCCCACTAAATGGAAAAAAAAAAGCCATTCGGGTACGGTGCCAAGGTGAAAGTAGAAGTAGAGGTCTCTGGTCAAACTTCTTTACCATCATCAGCAGATTTTAAGTACGAATCTCCCAAAGTTACAAAGTTGTCTCCAAGTTGTGGTACACAAGATAATGATGTCCCATGCTTTGGTTTTTCATATCCAGGATTTCTTAGAGTTCAAGACTATCCAAAAATTATAAGTGTCGAGGCAAAGTCTAGTGGAACATGCACAGCAAAGCTGTCTTTTGTTAAAGGCAGCACGTTCAAAATGGAGACAGATGATAAGATCAAGTTATCAGGGATGAAAAATGCCGTGGGCACCGTTTCTGGTGACTCTTTCAACTTCAACAGCGAGTGGACTGTCATTAGCGGGACTGCAACGTCGTTTGATTTTTGGTGTAATAAATCTGCCTCTGATGTTGTTCCTACCATCGATACTTATTTTGGATGGAACTCACCGAAAGGGAACTTGCGATCGCTTGCTTCAAAGGAATACCAGTCTTCTGAAAGTTCATCTTTCTTAGCTTTAGAAACAGATGGTTGTGCAACGACGCAAGACCTCCGTGGACAGCGGGACACATTCTGGGAGAAGTTCAGTTCCTTTGATGCAGCACGGCGCAAACAAGCTTCCGCTCAAGCACAAGCTGCAACGACGCGAAAGTGTGATCGACCGCAAAGAATTGTTGTGAAAGGAGAAGGTTTTGGGTCTAAAAACATCAAAATTTGGAACAAAATTTCACAATTAGTGGAAGACATTGATACCCCAATTAATGTCACTATCAGCCGAAAAGAATGTGACTGCCGTGTTTCCTTGACCAATGAACCTACTCCTTGTCGACACTTGACCACGTTGTCTTGCGCTGCATATATTGATACCTCCAAAAAAGTGTGTGCTGCAGATTACAAAGATTGCTCAAAAGATAATAAGTACGCCGACACACAAAAGTTAGAAATCATTGAGCACTTGGACAATCGTATCGTGGTGAAATCTAAGCCTGGATATGGACGTCGTCACAAGATTGAGGTAAAAATTGGCTCGTATCAAATTGCACAGTTTGTCGACCTAAATGAGCAATTTATGCGTTATCTGCCTCCCTCGATTGTAGACACAGAGCTTTACGAAGGAGATGTTTTCAGGCCAGACGGCAAGACTCGAATTATTTTTACTGGGTACAACTTGGGTTCCGGTTCGGGTAAAGATATAGAGGTTCGCATTGGTGTTGACTACGACGTGGATGGAACGTACTGTGGTGACACAGATAGATGCATGAAATTATGCACGGATCCAAAGCGGCACACATCAAGAACGGGCGGACGCAATCCAGCAAGTGAAGGATTTCCCTACATCGACTGCATTATTCCAGTCGATACAGCAGGATTTAAAAATATTTCGGTAATGTTAGGTGGACAACGTGACGATTGTAGTACAAACAGAAAATTGTGTGGGTATCCAGTAGATTTCCCCACTGATCGAAGGGTCACAATTCTTGGACCAAATTCAAACATTTCACCTACTAACGTTGGCTTAGTGTTTACTTGTGCCAAAAGCAGTCAGAAAGAACAATCATACGCAAGACCCGGCGAATTGTGCCAGAGTGCTGCAAACGGTGAATGTGCTGATGCCGACTGCACCACGCCAAAAGCAAACGCTGGTTTTTGGCGTTTGGATCTTGATCTCGAGTTTGCATGTGGAGCTACCACCAATGAACCATGCCAAAAAGATATTACGAGCATTAAAGAAACTGAAGATTCATCTATAATTGATTCTACAATTGAAACATTTGATTCTTTCAATCCATTTTCTGAAGAGATCTCTGCATCCATTTGTGCAGCTGGAACTCAAGTTGCTGGAAATACCACGCAATGCAGCAAAAGACAACGACTGTGTACAGATCGAGGTGCAAACAACCCCGGCACATGCTTGTTTCGTCGTCCTTTAGAAGCACGCCGCGCTCTAGGTAAAGATTTCTGGCCATGGGCATGCCCGGGTGAGGACTTGCCGTACGATCCGTATAATATTCAGCCAGCAAAAGATGCGTGTCAGAAAGCCAACACCGAAGCATATGATTTTGTGACTGCTTTAGATCGTCCGGGTTGCCCCATTTCGCGAATTGAGCACTTAGTAAATTTGTCCAAGTTTGATGAATTTCCAGGTTTAAAAATGTCGCCTACTTGTTACAGCGTTGTTGCCTGCAATCCAAAGAGTAGCTGCCTGGGTAATAATCAGTGTGGAGAGGGGTACGAGTACCAAAAGTACAACTGTATGGCGTGGAATGCGAAACATCCTGACAAGCTCAATTGCACCAGCGACGTTCAGTGCAGATCTCGCTCCTCCTCTTCAAACAATTCAAGTAATACAGGTGGTACTGGTCTCTCCAGTGCTTGTGACCCCGATCACCCTGAGGACTGTGCTCGCTGTGTCTTTAAAAATTCAGAGACAGTGGGAACATGTGAATGCGTTGGAGGTGGACCTCGTTGTGGGCTGTGTCGCATAGCAACATCAAAGGAAAACAGTCATGATGGTATTGCGCGCAAAGGATACTTTCGGCTGAACGACGAGTGTCAGGAATGTCCTAATAATCCAGGTTTGCTTCTTGCTCTCATGGCAATTGCAGGCCTAGCATTTTGCATTATTGGATGGTGGTTGCAAGATAAGAAAATTAATGTTGCGTTTTTGTCCATCGGTGTTGATTACTTCCAAGTTCTTGCAATTTTTGCAAGTTTAAGAATTCGATGGCCTAAATGGATGAAAGATATTTTGCAATTCTTATCAATTTTTAACTTCAACATTGACATTGCTGCGCCCGAGTGTTTGTACCGCGAATTCGATTACAAAACTAAATGGATCATCATTATGTTGCTCCCATTAATTTTTGCAGGCATCTTGGGGCTTATATTTTTGAGTGTTGTCTGCTTGAAATTTGTCAAAAAATTGGGCGGCTGTTCTGGGAAGGCCACACGATACTGCAGCCATGGCAACAAACTTATTGCCATGTTTATCGTGATCTTTTATTTCATTTACATCTCCGTCACGGAGCGTGCCTTGGGTGTCTTCAACTGTAATCCAGTAGATCCTCCTGATGGTTACTTATATACAGACTTTACAAGTATTGAGTGTGAAGGTGGAATATGTCGATGTGATGATCCTAACGAATTACAAATGAAACTCAAGTTACCAGCAGTATTAGGATTTATTGTCTACAGCATTGGTTTTCCCGTCGTTGTTGCATTTTTAACATGGTTCTATCGCATTCAAATGAAAGCGGACCAGCTGTTGCGAGCCTACGATCTTGGTGATGATCGCAATGCAGCACTTGAAGGAATGAGGTTTACACCACGTCCTGGTCGCAGCACTAGTCGCAAGACTTACGACATTCGAAAAAAATATCACAAACTTTACTATCACTTCAAGCCAGGAAAAGTGTACTGGATGCTCATTATTCTCATGCGCAAGTTTGGTATTACTCTGTTTGCTCTATTGTTTCGGCGGAACATTGCGTTCATGCTGGCATGTGTCATTCTCATCCTGTTCGCTTCGTACGTGATGCAGGTAAGAAACAGACCGTACATGTCGACCGTGGAGAGAGTAGCAGTCAAGGAAGCGCACAGACTGAAAGCTGCTGCTGCTGAGACACAACTGGCACAACATTTAGCCAACAATAATGGTGACAACACAAAATTTAAAATTCAGAGTGATCTTCGTCTCCATCACGAGTTGAATCAAGCAATTATTAGTCTTAGAGATTCGATTCAGCGTGGTCAAGTTAGAAGAAGGTATTCCATTAAAAATTTAGAAGCAGCATCGAAAGAGATCAAAAACAAGCCAGTAGTACAAGATTACTATTTTGATTACAACACGGTGGAGCAGGTTCTCATCATGTGCTGCATATTTTTGTGCTTGGTTGCTATCATGTTTGAATCAGGACAATTTTACGAAACAGATCCAATTACAGGCATTCAAGTACTTAAGACGGATTCAACTACCAATGCCTTTTACAACACAGTGCTGGCAATTGGTGCCATCGTGCTGATTGGATCTCTAGTTTACTACACGATTGTTTTCATGGCTGAAGTCATTGGACATGTTCCAAAGTGGGTTCGAGTATTGTTTGCGAGCAAGAAGACAGCAACGGAGCAACACCGAGAGCAGAAAGGAAACGAGGACGATCTTCATCGAGAAGAGACCGACGACGACTTTGAAATGGCAGAAGTCTCTGTTTACAGCAGTAAACTGAATAACAGCGAAAGCCATATGCTCGATATGAGAAGAGCAGAGCTGGCAAAGAAACACGCTGAACAGAAGCAAGAAGAGAGTGAGAAACAATCAAAGGAACTCATGGAGCAAATGAGAAAATTAAAACAAAAAAATAATCGAGTTGAGATTTCAAAAAAGTCGACGCCAAGAAGGGCAGCGATGTCAAAGACGAATAGAACAAGGAAAGAAATGGCTCAGGTGAAAGTCAACTCTGGAAGTGCTGAATCTCGTCCTGACAAGAGAAAAGTAGTTCGATCAAGATTGGGAAAGAAGGGTAAGAATTCCGGACCAAATCCTCTGGCTCGGGTAAGATCAAGAAAGAAAGGGCCAGGCAGACCTGGTGATGCAATTGGAAATAACGATCTGTAAACTAATTCCAAAGCATGTGCGTACATATTAGTTTACAGATCGTTACCCTCAAGTGAATCAATAGAACTCAATTTTAAAATAAAAACATAAACAACTAAGTGTGTGGACGGCAGGCACTCACATGATGTCATGTATATGTTGTCTACACATTCATAAAATTTACAAATAGAAAAAAATAAAAACAAATTTAAAAAAATGAATACATTAGAAATAATATATATAATAAAAACAAAAAAATAAATAAAATATTTACCGGGTACCCGTACCCCATAATACTTGAAATAAATTAAATTAATATTACCAATTACAATTTATTACTATTACTATTACAATTACAAATATTATAAAATTATAATACTGTATTGATGGTTACGATGTCATGTGTGATGCTTGCTTTTTATTGTTGCCTTCGTCGTGGAGGATGCTCTTTCTTCTCCTAAAGATATTTGAAGCAATGTTTTGTTATGCTGGGCATACCAAAGCGACCACTGAAGTTCAACTTTTGCCTGCGACAACATCCAGCTTTGTGCTTGCTGCATCCCCACAAAGGGATCTGCGAACATCCTCTCACCCACATGCCTCTCACCCACATGCCTCTCACCCACATGCCTCTCAACATCTCCATCTTCTTTCTCCTCGTTGTATCTCATTGCTTTGGACAGTTTCAACAAAGGCGAGGAGTCAGTGCGCAGTCGGTGACGCCGTCGAGGCTCTGGAGAAGGAACAGAGGGTGACAACGTCTGCTCCATTGAATTTGGGATAGCAAACAAAGTACGGGGTGGTGTGACAAGTGGCGTTGAAGGTATGTTCGATGATGCCATCGCTGTGGCTGGTGGTGTCACTGTTATTGGTGGAACTGGTGGAGCTGGTGGGGTTGGTGCTGCCACTGGGGCTGATGGGGTTGGTGCTGCCGCTGGGGCTGATGGGGTTGGTGCTGCCGCTGGAGCAACTTCGGGCTGAACAAGCGGCTGCACGACCGCAGGCGGCTGCACCTGCACCACAGGCGGCTGCACCACAGGCGGCTGCACTGGTCCCGGCACCCACACGCGCACGTGTCCGTCGTCCATCCCTCGCCTTGCAAGTGCGGGATGTGCAATGTATGCATGAGGTGCAAGATCATGCGGTGGGTTATTTGGTTCAAATTGAACATCTGTATACTTTCCAATCGCTTGATATAGCGCACCAAATTGAATAAACAAAAACAAAAGGACACAGTCATTGAGAAGAACACCAGGCTCACCGAGAGAATATTTGTCACGTAACATTTTAAACATTCTAGGTCCACATGCTGCCCATAGAATCGAGCACGGTGTTGAAGCAATTCCAACAATATGAAAGAAATCAATCAAAGACGGAAGCTCGCGTTGCATGTTAAGATTGTTCGCGCGTAAGACGTTTGCCAGAAAAGTCAGACACGAGTGTTTTTCAAACATTGCCACAACAAAAATAAGCAAGACAGTCGAGACAAAAGTAAACCAAAAGGTTGTCAACCAAATCAAAACAAACGATCCAAACATGACAGTCCGAACGTCTGAGACTTGGTTCATCATTACTCTGGATCTCTTTCGAAATTCAGCCTTCGTGCAAATATACTCATTACCTCTCTGCTGACACATTGTTTGGACAAACGACCAGACAGGATTCATTGCATCTTCCACTTGAAATTCCAACGCATCTCCCATGATGACATTACTTCTGATCATTCCATCTTTATACTTTTGATCAACGATGACAGTTAACAACTCGATGCTGTCGTCTTGCCTTTCTGAATGTTGTTTTTGTGTTTCAAATCTTACGACTGGAATCAGTTGCACACCTTTTACAGCTTTCTCGGTATTAAAGTGATAGTTGTAGCGCACATCAATAGCAAACGCTAAATCATCCATGTTTTGCGTAATTGATGTTGGCAATTTTAACTCGTAAGGTAATTCTTTGCTCAGCTTGAGAAGACCAGTTCCGTCAGCGTTCGAGTTGTACGTTAAGGTGAGGTCATCAGGCCACGAGTCGAGTGCTGAGGTTGATTTGTCAAACAAGTAGTGCATTGAAAGCTGTTTATAATCTGGGTATTTACCATGGAGAAATCGACCAACGACAATGAGCTCACACAGAATGCTCACCCACAGCATGTATGAAAAGATCTTGCAGCAAGATCGAGTCTTTGGAACGAATAAACCTTCAGGAATGCTTCTAAGTTTTCCACGATAAAAATGAGTGAAGGGGTTCAAACTGTGGAGAGCAATGACAAAAAATTTTCTTGCAAAAATTACAGAAATACACAGGTACATCATTAGAGGATACCATGCGATGTACCATGCGAGTATCAAGCGGAGCTCCATGTTTTGGGAATTGTTCAAATCTTTGGCCAAGGATCTCGCAATCTTATCCAGGCCTGGAGATTATTTTAGTTAAGGAGGTATCGCTCCTTACGACGCTTAAATAGTTTATTTGGAGACTACAGGAGTCTTGATATGAATGATACCCTTACGATTTTATAAAATTTTGGTCATCTTTTTTCTTGTTATTATTTTTTTTTATTTTTTGCAAAAAAAAAAAATAGAAAAGTGAAAACTACTCACACAAACAACCAACCAATCCAACAACACTTTCTAGCACAAACTACAAACACAATTGACACACAGACACCGTTCTAGTAGCAGCACATGAGAAAAACAAACAATGTCTTCATTCACCTTCATTGAGCTGTTTGCCGGGGTTGGTGGATTCCGCGTGGGTTTGGAAGCAATTGGCGGGAAACTTGTTTGGGGATGTGACATCGATCATGACTCTCAAGTGACCTACAGAGCAAATTTTGGTCAAGATCAAACGTTATACGCCGACATCACGCAATCAAAGTCACAATTTATTCCTCAGCATGATATATTGACAGCTGGTTTTCCATGCCAAGACTTTTCAACGCTGGGAGCTGGGCAGAAAGACGGTCAAAAGGGATTGGAAGGTGACACCGGATCATTATTTTTTGAAGTTGTTCGTTTGTTGAAAGAATGCCAACCCAAATGTTTTCTTCTTGAAAACGTCCACGGACTTAAAAAAATGAAGGACGGAGAAACAATTCGCCAAGTTGTCCTTGCTTTGGAGAGCGCTGGATATATTGTGAAGTACACTTCCATGAACTCGAACTGTCTTCTCCCTCAGTTTCGACGACGCATATATCTTGTTGGTTTTTTGGATGCGGGAGCAGCAGCCAGATTTCAATTTCCTGCACCACCTGAAATTACACCAAGAAGAATAGTAGGTGATGCTTTAGATTTGACTGATCCATTTTTACCAACCTACAAATTATCTAAGAGACAGTGGAGAACTGTGAAAGATTCCAAACCAAGTAAAAAATATGGAATTGAAACTCGTTTGTTGAGACCATCCTCCAAAGAAGCCGATACTCTTTTAAAGAGTTACAAAGGATCTCGAAATTCAATGTCACAATTTGTTATGGAAGATGATCTTGAACATGCAGTGCGTGATTGTAATGGCAGTGAAGGCCGTCCAAGGTGGTTGACCGTGCGAGAGTGCGCTCGACTTATGGGATTTCCCAATTCATTTCAATTTCCTCCTGGACCTTGTGCGTACAAGCTGCTGGGAAATGCGGTAACGCCACCGTTAATTGCGTTGCTCGGTGCAAGCCTTCGCGCTGCTTTGGAAAACGATGACAAGTATTTGTTGGCTGGGCTTGGGAGTGCGTTTCAACTGACGCTGGCGTCTACATCTCCAGCAAGACAAGAATCTCTTTTAAATAGCGTTGTGGATCATCCTGCGTTTGGTGGCACAGTGAAAGAGTTGATTGAGTTGGTCTTTGGTCCGCTGGAGGAGCAGGAGCAGGAGAAGGCGCAGGAGAAGGCGCAGGTGGAAGAGCCACGGAGAATACCAGTACAAGCTTTGCACCCCGGGGAAGTACTGTTGAAAAGAAAGATGATTGGGTTGTTTTCTGTTGGGCTTGTATGTTGGTCACTGTACCAAGGACAAATGAAAAAATAAACTCAAGGACTCAAGGACTCAAGGGCAACTCATGACTCATGAGTGAAATGAGGAAAGTATGCATACAGAAATCCGCTGTTTAATCTTGTTACCTTCACACCATCACACCCAGGTACCAAAGTTGATAAATACATATCTTGAGATCTTAGTGCATCATGTGCACTTTTTTCTGATCATGTAAGTACATGTACCTGTTTCTTAACTTAACCTTCTAGCCTTCTACATTCATGTATATACAACTCTCTTCCGAATCGAAACGTGCAATATGCATACGTTTTCTTCATTATTTACTACATGTACCGGACACGCTTCCTTCAACGTCTTGGCCATGAATCTATGTTATATGGCTTGTCACCAGAGTAAATAATTGGTGGAATCTTATTGCCATTACGCTTGCTCACAAATGCATCCATAATGTACATGACACCTGTCTCTTTCTCATTCTCATTCTCATTTGGACCACAGGCGATCATGCATCCAAGGCGCCCTGAGCTGACGGTCAACGTCAACCACAGCAGAGCTACAAACAGCGTGCCTCCCAAGACAAAGTACTGTTGTGACACCAACTCCTCAGTAACGGTGGTCTGAAACGTGATGTTTCTTTGCTGCAGAGCACCGCAGGCATCGTAGAACGGGTAGCATGCTCGTGCTCCAAGGTAGTCCACACAACATGTTTGCTGCAAGAACGATAATCCGCTCCTGATGTACGTGGAACCGAAAGTGAACGTGGTGGTGACCAGCAAGACTTCAACAAAAAACATTACACCAAAGAGAAGAGACACGAGGAGTGATAAGAGGGAGTACATGCATGGACATGCACTCCATTTGCGTGAACACATGGAAAGACATGAGGATGTGTTGACAAGAAATAGTAGAGAACAGACTCCCAGTGCACATACGACTGTCCACCAGTCTAATACGTTCGCGTCCACTGAAAAATATTGATTGACAAGACCACCCATGGCAAAGGAGCTACCAACAATAACGCTCAAGTAGATGAGAAGTGGAAGTGAAGAAGATATGACAAATGTTCTTGGCGTACATTTTTTGCAGCATGCAGAGTGGAGGCAGCAGAATCTTTGACACATGATTTCGAACGTTGGCAAATTTTGCGAACAAAAGTTTCGAAGAAATCACCATAACCTAAAATATTTTTTGCACATTTTTCTCTGAAACATATATACTTCTTCTTCTTCTTCAGGTTGTATTTACACACATACATATTTCCTGCCTCTCTTAATCTGATCCTCCTCATTAAATATCTCAATGAGGTGGCTTCTTCTTCTTACTGCCGCAGCAGGAGCAGCATCAGCATCACATCATGATCGTGACTCTACACAGCTGCAACGAGAGAATGTACGCCTTCGTACTTTGAACGCACGCCTCCGTACTTATATCGAACATTTTTCCAATAGTGAAACAAACTTTCTTCAAGTTGACGAAGAGCCAATTGACAACAACGACGACGATGCCAAAGCTGAAGCAAACTCAGAGATAGCAGCCAACAAAAAGGCAAGCGAGCAGGCAATTGATAACTTTTGTCTTGCTCCAGCAGAATGTCAAGAAAAATTGTTTGCGTGTCGTCGTCGTGCCATTGAAAAATGTTGGCAAACTGACTATGCAAAGGGTGGTGCACCTCCAGGAGCCGGTGATTTGGATCAAGATCGACTCTCAGAAATAAACAAGCGAGTGAAACAAAAGCTGAGTGAAATTGGCATTGATATTGATTGTGATCCCTCGGAGAGTGGTGTGGATGAGTCGATGATGTTGGGCGCTTCAGATGCTGCTGCTTCTGGTGGCGACTCTGGTAGTGGTGGTGCTTCTGGTAGTGGTGATGCTTTTGGTGGTGGTGGTGCTTTTGGTGGCGATGCTTCTGGTCCTGGACCAAAATCACGTTTTCTCTCGACTGATATCAACTTAGCAGGCACAGAGTTGGAGAGCGGGTTGGAGGAGGGAATCGTGAAGTTGAATGAATAATATTTTTTTGAAAGATACGCAGAGCTAGCAAGGCTACATTACCTCGATGTGTTCACATGTGACATGTTTACGAGAAGTGAAGCAAATAAATGAAAGCGTCGGGGACTCTATATCCAAAAGAAAATGTACATGTTGTATGCATACCTTCTACATTAAATATATACCTTTGGTATATGAAATAAATATCATCTTTATTAAAATACATGTAGCCTTGAAAAACATGAGCGCGGATAAGCTACTTTTACAAGAGTGGTACCATCCCTTTGATTAAAACATCAAACGGGAGGTGTCGAACGTTTTAATATTCCACTTTTCAATTTTTTCACAAAAACTTTCAATTCGACTTGGAAGGAATCATCTACATCATCAACTTCATCAACGTCAATACCACAACCACGTGCAATATACTCATCAACCTCACTCAGTGATTTCTGAGGATCAACACCAAGAAATGCTTCACGAAGCTGGTTTAAATTTAAACCTCGACCACTTCGACTGTTTGATTGTGCCATCTCCAAAGCATCCATTAATTCTTGAGCATATTCAATGGCCTCCTCTAAATATTGATCACGAATGGCTTCGACAAATTTTCCTTGATTTCCTTCATGATCATCTTGAAAGACATCAATATAGTTGACTTTGCGGACTGGACCACCGCAGTCAAAGAACAGTGCCTGCTCCAACTCTTCCGTTCTTGCTTTTGTTTTGCACGGTACACATTTAGCAAGCTCATCTAAAAATCTTTGCTTCGCAATTTTACCAGTCTGTATTCCTTGATTTTCACTGCGATCAATTTTAATAATTTTATCCTGAAATTTTTTTTTGATGATGAAGAAGAGGAGAAGAGGAAGAAGAGGAGAAGAGGAAGAAGAGAGAGAGGAAGAAGGAGAACATTGAATTGTCAGCAATGAATAAGAAGAATAAGAAGAATAAAAAGTGACACAAATATCAATCAACAACGATGAAATGACGACAGACGACCACAACGTACTTTCAATTGCTGCAGCAGGAGCTGCTGATCCACAAACGATTGCTCTGGCAAATCGCCCATTAAAATTTTTAAAAACATATCACAGTCAGCATCATGAGAATATCTTTCTAATGCATGAACAATGTTGTAGGCTTGCTCAGCAATCACTGTTTGCGACGGACCAAACTCATCCTGCAAATATGTGTGAAAGAAATCAGACAAATGATCTTTATTTCTAGACTGTTCTTTTCTAATCCACACAATTTTTACAATTCTTTCTATATCTGCTTTCGACATGTGACGATTTCTTACACGACCATTAAAACGTAAAAATTTTGGAATTTCTGGATCAATACCTCTCCCAACAAAATAAAACATTGCCAACTTGCTGGGCTCCTTGTGATGATCACCATTCTGCTGCGTTGTAACACTGGTAACACTCGTCACATCGGACGTTTCAGCCTTTCCATCTTTTTTTCTTGTCCATGGTGGTAAACGTTTCATTAAACGACGAAGCTCTGCAATCGGAACACCTCTCGCGCCCATCGTCCTGATTGATTGTCGTCGTGCTACTTTGCTGCTATCTTCCTCCACAAACGAGCCGTTCTCCAGTGTTGCCAAAAGACCATTCACTAAATGAGCAACATGATCCACTGACACGACGGTACTCTTCTTTTTAATTAAAGTCTTGTACTCTGGTGGTAACTTGAGACCAACTTTTAAACATTTTTCAATCCACTGCGTCCAGACTTGCCGGGAGATTGATCCGCCA
>Ga0307994_1001022_pt1 | contig 17717 bp, 19 predicted proteins | sample EllFjometagen261_FD_203171 | JGI IMG/M metagenome (GOLD analysis project Ga0307994, IMG submission 203171) | Marine microbial communities from Ellis Fjord, Antarctic Ocean - #261 | ecosystem: Environmental > Aquatic > Marine > Unclassified | place: Southern Ocean | collected 2014-11-02 | reverse complement strand
CCACACTATCCCTTTGTTCTATAACAATTTATTGTATTATGCGTATTTATTGTATTATACTATCCATAACTTTTGACGGTATATATGACGGTATATATGACGGTATATGTAACGGTCTGAGTTTATCAAAGGAGTAGTATCTTATGGGAATGTCTAACACCCAAATTAAAAATGCCAAGCCAACAGAGAAGCAATACAAGCTAAGTGACCAAGGCGGCTTATACCTACTCGTTAGACCCAATGGATCAAAGGTGTGGAGATACGACTACAGACTTAATGACAAGCGGCTGACCCATACTATAGGCACTTACCCTGATACATCCCTAGCAGGAGCTAGAGAGGCCCATATAGCCGCTAGGAGACTTGTAAAGGCCGGATCCAACCCTACATCCATAAAGAACCAAGTATCCAATAGCAACATCCTGTTTAGCGTCCGATGCAAGGCATGGCTCATCAAACAGAACTTAGCTGAATCCACCAGAAAAGATCTAGTGCAACGAATTGAGAAGAATCTCTACCCTTATATGGATAGTAAATGTCTTACAAGTTATGAACGTAGCGACCTGATTGAGATCATGGAAAGAATGTCTGATAGAGGGGCTCGGGAAACAGCCTTCCGTATGGCTGGCGTACTGCGCAAGGTATTCAACGTAGCATTGAAACTAGGCAATATGAAGGAAAACCCCGCTAATGGATTAACCGAACTTATGCCTGCACCAGATAGCAAAACCAAATCTAACTTCGCCCATGTCACAAGCACTGATGACCTTAAGGTATTACTACAACAGATCCACAAGCCAGATCCAAGACGAGATACTGCAGTTACTCTTGCATTAAAACTTATGCCGTTAGTCTTCCTGAGACCCAAGAACATCCGCTTTATGAAGTGGGAGTACATTGATTTTGAAGCAGCCTTGATGACTATACCTAAGGAAGCCATGAAGATGGGTAAGGAGCTTAAAGTCCCTCTTGCAACCCAAGCTATAGCTATCCTAAAAGAAGCCCACAAGAGCACTGGCGAGCTCGAGTACGTATTCATGTCAACCATAGGAATAGGTAAGGACAAGTCTATACCCATAGGTGAGAGCGCAACCACCAACGCCATTAAACGAATGATAGACCCTAGAACAGGCAAAGCCTTTGGAACTGGCTTTATGACAAGCCATGGCTTTAGACATACCGCCAGCACCATGCTAAATGAGCTTGAATACCCTGCTGACGCAATAGAGCTTCAAATGGCCCATCTAACCCAGAACGTCATTAGAGGTACGTACAATAAAGCACAGTTGATGCCTACAAGGATTAAGATGATGACGGAGTGGGCTGACCACATAGAGGACTTGCTAAATAATTTACACTGAACAGCTATACTTCCACGAGCTCCAACACTGACTACAGGGCTGTAAGCGGGCCCTGCACATGCCTTAGTGAGTACTTGCTGATGATAGCGCGTTGTTATATGGGAGAAAGCTTTATGACCTTATGCATGATTAGGCGAAACCCCGCTGTAAATAACCCACTAGCTCACTCACCATAGGCGTAGGTGAGTTTTCAGCACTGTACACAACGAGGGAATAATCTGGCAGTTCAGGTAACAAGCCGCGGTGATCTATAGGTGCCCGCCCAGTAATGAGCGCACAGCCCAGCTCAACGCAAACGCATAGGTCGGCTGCTGTCATGGCTTCGGCGGCAATAAAATCCTCAGTGGTAACAGGATCCACCCAGTCTAAACCTGCACTTTCGAGCGCCTTAATAGCACTAGGCCAAAAAGCGCAGCTTTTAGACATGCCCAAGGGTAACGGTTTCTGTTTCCACGCATTGCCGTCTTCGGCTCCGGTCCACATCAACCTTTGAGTACCAATTACCTGGCCACCTCCGCCAGGATTTTTTTCCGTGGTTAGTATTACATCTTGTAAACCTTGGCTGAATTGCTCCTTTAACGCCTTAGATTGGGCACAGGATAGCTTAATCTGCACCCGCGGGTAGTCTCGACTAAACTGCTTCAAAATATCGGGCATGTGTGGATAGATTACATCGCTAGGAACACCTAACCTAAGCTGCCCCTCATAGTCTAATGAAGTGAGACGACCCACGGCTTCATCATTAAGTTCCAACAACTTAAGCGCATATCCCAGCAACTGCTCACCAGAACTAGTAGTGATCATGCCTTGGGCAGTGCGCTCAAATACAGTTAACCCTAGACTCGTCTCTAGGCGTTTAATTTGCATGCTAATGGCCGATTGTGTCATAAACAAGCGGGCTGCCGCACGGGTCATACTTCCTGTTTTAGCAATAGTAACAAAACTGCGCAAGGTACTTAAATCTAGATTTTTAAGGCGACTTTCTTTCATCATTATTTGTGAACCAATCCATCAATATTATTCGTTTTACTTATACATAATACTTGCTATATAGTCAACTTTAGTGAAGTAAATATCAATATAAATCACAAATATTGATAGGAGATATCATGACTAGTTATACACAAAACTGCCCACAATACACAACTTCCGATTCTTCTGGACGCCTTAGTCGACTACTCGATTGGAGTCGTCGAACTATTCAAAGACAAGCCCTTAAGCAAACGATTTCAATAGAGCGTGCACAGCTGAAGAGACTCTCACCGGACATGCTAAAGGACATTGGTATTGATCAATTAATGGCCATTCAAGAAGCCAAGCGCATTGGCATTCCTGCCAGCAGATTGGAACATATGGACTGTAACAAATCTAGCTCATAGGAAGGCCGGCTTTAGGCTAGAATATCTATTACTCGTAACATCTTATGAAGAGGCCTTCCTGCAATTCTTCGTAAGGTGCGCTGGTGTGAGTTTAAGCCCATGGTTTCAGACACACTGCCAGCACCATGTTAAATGAGCTTGAATACCCTGCTGACGCAATAGAGCTTCAGATGACTCACTTAACTCAGAACATCGTTAGAGGCACCTACAATAAAGCACAACTAATGCCTACTAGGGTTAAGATGATGACGGAATGGGCTATATTTATAGACGATTTACTCAATAATTAGCAATTAATAGCTATCACTATATTTTGCTCGCCTACGACATGGCGATAGCAGCTCACAGCGCTACACTTGGTCTGCCAGAAATGAAAAGAGAACTGGTTACGACCGCAAGTGGTGTGTTCCGCTTAGGCCAAGGAATAAATCCTCACTGGAGATATTATTAATACCAGACGTCAGCTCACTTGGGTTAATTAATTACCGGCTGCAGAGGAGGGGTCACTCTATACATATCACAAAATTCACCCTTGGCCGCGCAATCTCTGCTGCAACTTGCCAATGCGGCAAAGACTGCTGACGAAGCTAAGCTCTGGCAATTAAGTGAAAGAATTTAACCTGTCGTCAGTTCAACCTATGATACCTTTACGGATACTATTGCTTTTGCAAAGAAGCCCCAGCCCCATCGAGGAGGGTGTTAAATATAGCCAATTAGGGCATGGATTTCTAATAGGACCGGTTGGGTATTAATATGAAAAGTAAGTTTAAATAGCGTACTCTAGCGCGCTTAAGAACGCGCTATTTTTGATCGAAAATTGATATGCTTACGCTAAATCTTCATATGGCAAACCTACATATTGCTCAGCAATTATACCCCGGCCATATTCAGATGACAGGTAATAATTCAATTCTGATTCCATAAATCGCATAAACGTATCACCATCTAGACCCTCACCATTCGTTTCGCCAAAATTGTGCAACATATTACTCATCCACCACGAGAAACGCTCACCATTCCATACGCGGCGCAATGCAATTTCAGAATACTGATGTATGCAGGCTTTATCTTCCTGTTTATAAACACGCGTGATAATTTTATAAAGAGTCGCTACGTCAGATGCTGCCAGATTCAAACCTTTTGCCCCAGTTGGCGGAACAATATGCGCCGCATCACCTACCAAAAATAGGCTGCCGTATTGCATCGGCTCGCAAATAAAAGAGCGCAAAGGTGCAATGCTCTTTTCAATGCTTGGGCCGGTGACTAGATTCAGGGCAATGTCTTCTGGTAACCGTTTTTTCAATTCATCCCAAAACGCTTCATCTGACCAGTCTTCTACTGTGTCCGTGAGAGGAACCTGTAAATAATAACGAGACCGTGTCTCTGATCGCATACTAGCTAACGCGAACCCCCGCTCGGTTTTACAGTAGATCAACTCGTGACTTACCGGCGGTGTATCGCTCAACAAACCCAACCAACCAAATGGATAAACACGCTCATGTTCAGTTCTCAGCTCTAAGGGAATCGTCTTCCGGGAAACTCCATGAAAACCATCACAACCAGCGATGTAGTCGCACTCAAGACGGAACTGCTCCCCTCCTTGCTCAAAAAGCACAAAAGGTGAATCTGTTTTCAGATCATGTAATGATACTTGACTGGACTCATAATACGTTTCCAACCCGCTTGCTGAACGAGCATCCATAAGGTCTTTGGTGATCTCAACTTGCCCATAACACATCACTGTTTTACCACCGGTCAATGCTTTCAAGTCGATACGAACACGACGGTCACCTACCGATATTTCAAAGCCATTATGGACTCCACCTGCAGCATCCATATTTGTTGCTACTCCAGCCTCGCGTACCAAATCGACAAAGCCCTGCTCCAAAATTCCCGCGCGGATACGACCCAATACATAATCACCAGCCACTCGCTCAACGATTACATTACTAATACCCTGCTTGGAAAGAAGCTGACCTAATAACAACCCTGAAGGCCCCCCACCAACAATCGCGATTTTCGTTTTAATTATTTTCATACAGCACTCACTTTTATGATTCATTTATCATCGGTATATATCTGACACAACTTGGTATATATTCCTCTTTTTGTGATGAAACCTGAATTCAATAATCAGACAGATACTTGTACTTTTTAATCAAAATGATAATATGCTATACCTATAAAATCTGTCGTAAGGACTACCATTCGCGAGAAGAAAACACACTCTATTCCACAGTTTGGCCTCTACGGAGAAATCAACTATTCTCAGGAACCGGGATTTGTACATATAGAGGATATAGTCACGCGAAGTAGTGAAAACGGCTGGCTAATCAAGCCCCATCGTCATAGAAAAATGTTCCAAATTTTATGTATGTACAATGGAGAGCTTGAACTAACTCTTGATGAAAAAAAAGACTCTATCTCCGGCAGCTACGCCATTACAATTCCACCTGGAGTTGTCCATGGATTTCGCTTTATGCCTGGGGCTGAAGGTGTCGTACTGTCTATTGCTGACCCCTTGCTGGCATATCAAAAAATTCAAGTTTCACCCGGCTATTTTGGAGATATACTCGATAACCCTCAGGTGATGAACTTTAGTCAAGAAAATGTACTTTTAACCCAACTAGTCCAATATCTTTCACTAATTAAAGGTGAGTCAGAGCGCACTGATGCCGGTTATCAACTAATGCAAGAGTGGCTAATCCAAATGGTGTTGATGACGTTAAAAAGGCTGTACGAACAAAAACAGCACGAAGAAAGGCATAGTGCAACCTCGCACACACCTACTGGTAGCCAGCTACTCAGTAGATTCCGAAAACTGCTGGAAACGCACTATCGGCAACAATGGAAAGTCAGCCAATACTCTGATGCGTTACATACCTCAGTATCCAGCCTTAATCGACTATGCCATGAAAATTTCAGTGTAACTGCCAAGGCCATAATTCAGGATAGAGTTATGATTGAAGCAAAAAGACGATTAATTTATACACATGAACCTCTCGACCAGATGGCATATACACTGGGATTTAAAGATCCTGCTTACTTTTCTCGCATGTTCAAAAAAATCGAACAGGTCTCACCCAGCGATTATCGTAAACAAAAAAACACCAATGCCGAATAAGCAAAAACCCCGGCAAGAAGTAAGGCTGAAAACTACAACAATCCCAGCGCTGATACTGGGAATAGAACAATCAGCAGCAACCGCACAATATCGGAAATAACGAAGGGGAACACCCCTTTGAATATTTCCTGAAGCGGAATATAGGGCGCTACCGATTTAATCACAAACACATTCATACCTACTGGCGGGGTAATCAACCCCACCTCAACGGTAATCACCGCGATAATACCAAACCATATAGGGTCAAATCCTGCTGATTGAATCAATGGATACACCACCGGAACCGTTAGCAATAGCATTGCTATGCTATCCATAACACAACCCAATAAAACAAACAGCAGCAACACCACAAACAGCACCATATAAGGCGCCAAATGTAGACTATCAACGTACTCCGCTAGTGAGAAAGAAATACGCGAAACTGACAAGAAATAGCCAAAAATTTCAGCTCCTATAATCATGAAGAAGATCATGGCAGACATCAGTAGTGTTTCGTCAACTGCTTCTTTAAATAACGTTAAGGTCATTCCACGGACAAGCGCATGGCTAGCGTTCCCGCTGCACCCACTGCGGCTGCTTCCGTAGGCGTAAACAAGCCAGTATATATACCGCCGATAATCAGGCCAAATACACCACCGAAAGGAACCAAACCCTTTAAGCCTACAAACTTCTCAATGACCGTGGTTTTTTCGCCAGGCTGAGCCAGATCAGGGTTCAAATGCACAACAATAGCAATGGTTACACAGTACAACACCAGCCCTAACAGACCTGGTATAACACCAGCAATAAACATTTGACCAACAGACTGCTCTGTGATCAAAGCATAGAGTAGCAATGCTATCGACGGAGGAATCATAATCCCCAGCGTGCCCCCCGCCGCTAGCGAGCCGGCAGCGAGTGATTGAGCATAACCATTTTTTTCCATTTCAGGCAATGCCACACGTGACATGCTAGCCGCTGTTGCCATAGAGGAACCTGAAATAGCGGAAAAAATGCCACATGATGTCACCGCAGCAAGAGCCATGCCGCCACGCCAACTCCCGAACAGGATACGCGCACCTTGAAATAACTCCTGGGACATTCTTGCCTTTGACGCAAAAACACCCATTAAGATGAACATAGGGATGGGACTAAAGCTATAGTTAGATAAGGTTTCAAACGGCCCACTATCTAGTATAGATACTGCAGGCTCGAACGCTACTATCCACGCAAACCCAACAAAACCCGTAATCGCCATGGAAAATGCAATCGGTGCTCTGAACCCTATTAGCAGTAGCATCAAGCCGATACAGATAAATCCAATAATTGGTGCACTCATGCTAGGGTTCCTCTATTCGCTGCCCTAATCAGTTGAACAGTAATCAGTAACGCAGAAATTGCCAGCATACCGGTTGCAAATGCAGTACCCGTATAAATATACGATAAAGGTATCATCAGATCCTGTGTGGTTTCGCCGGAGTCACGAGCAGAACCAATTGCCTCATAAAAACGTATGCACATACCAGTACCCAATAAGGAAAACCCAAATGTGTAAAACGCTTCTAGCAAAGTTTTAGTACTTCCCTTCATTTTCTCCGTAAACAGGTCAACAATCACTTGAGACCGGCTAACGCAATAAGGCAAGCTAAATAGCACCATAAACAACAGACTAAACTTGATTAATTCAATTCCACCTAAAAATGTAAAGTCGATAGCAGCCTCTGTCGTTTTGAATACAAACCGACTTGCTACACTAGCTAAGGTAACTATCATCATCATTATTAGAAAAAAACCACTCAGCATATACATATATAATGTGATGCGTTGAATTAGCCAAGCTATAGTCTTCATAATTACTCTCGATTCTCAGAGATATTTTCACTGATTAGCTGGCTTCAATGAAGCCCGCTTAACTTACAAAAAATAAGCTCTTATAAACAAGTTTTCGAGAGATCCAATGCGCGCGCATAGACTTTACGTGCAGGCAAACCTTTCGCTTCTAGTTCAGAAAGATACTCCTGTGTAGCTTGATCAAGTACCGGTTTCCATTCAGTATTTTCACTACCCCCTTCTACTACGTGAATGTTATGCCCTGCAGCCACGGCGGCGGCACGACCTTTTACATCTAGCAGGTCAAAAGATTTTGCAGCGATCTGGGACCAAGCGGTTCCTGAGTTATTATCAATTACAGCTTGCAGATCTTTAGGCATATCGTTGTAAGCATCTTTGTTCATGGTGACGACAAACGATAGGGAATATAGCCCACCTATTTCAGTGTGGTTCTCAGCCAGTTCATTTATACGAAACGATAAAACACCGTCCCATGGCAAAGCAACACCATCAATAACACCGCGCTGTAATGCTTGGTAAGAAGCCGGTGCAGGCATACCAACAGGCTGCGCACCCAAACCTTCAAGTAGCTTTCCAACCACTGAAGTAGGCCGACGAATCCTTAACCCTTGCAAATCCTCCGGTGTTTTAACCAATGCGCCTTCAGTATGTAAATGACCTTAACCGTGGGTAAAAAGAAACAGAGGCCTAGTTTCTTTATACTCGGAAGAGACAAGCCCTTCATCATAAAGTGACTGCACTATACAGGAGCCTTGTGCCGCATTTTGAACAATTCCAGGGAGTTCAACTATCTGCGTTAACGGAAAACGATTGGCGGTATACCCTTGAACCGTTGCGGTAATATCAGCGATACCATTTTTAACCGCGTCATACTGAGCGGGTGGTTTAGCCAATGTAGAAGAAGGATACATTTCAACACTAATACGCCCATCAGATTCTTTTTCAACCTTATCTGCCCATACTTGAAAAACCATTTTATGAGTACCAGAAACAGCTGGCCAAAAATGTGCAAAGCGCAATGTATGTTCAGCTGTCTGAGCCTGAGCCTGAAGAGTTAATGCGACCGTTAAGGCCATTGCTGTTTTTAGAATTGTTTTTTCATATTAATACCTATCATTTCCTTCAATTATTTTATTGTTGATAGAGTGTCACTCTGAGCACTTCAGAACGACCTTAAATTCACGAGCTCGAGAATCATTCTTGAACATACCTTCCTTTTGACCAAAACTAACTGGCCAGGAGATAGTCAGTAATATCCAAAAAAGTTATAGAAGAGATCAGCTCCCTGCCTTAACCGTTATTTTGGTTTTTTTACGCTTGGTGGTATGCCATATAAACTAAAAAAACAAACATCCAAACACAATGCAATCGTAGCAATATTACGTTTTATAACGGATATCACTTCCATTTTTTAGTCTGCCTGATTAAGATGTTGCTCAATTCGATCCAGAGTATTCATGGCAGTAAAGCACTGCCCTACACTCGCGTTAGGTTCGCGTCCTTCACGAATAGCATCAAAAAACTCTCTATCCTGCAGCTCAATACCGTTCATAGAAACCGCAACATCTGATAAATCTATCGCGTTCTCAAAGCCGTCATACAATTCATCATAACGAGCAGTATATGTACCGTTATCACAGATATAACGGAAGAAGGTACCAAACGGCCCTTCGTTATTGAATGACAATGACAGTGTGCACAATGCCCCAGAAGGTACTTTCATACCAATACTCATATCTAACGCAATGCCCAAGTTGGGATGCAGAGGGCCTTGCAATGCTTGAACCTGACTGACTTCATCTTGAGTTTGGTACTGAAATAGGTCAACCGTATGACAAGCATGATGCCATAAAAGATGGTCAGTCCAGGAACGCTGTTCACCTTTGGCATTTGTGTTACTACGACGGAAGAAATACGTCTGAACATCCATTTGCTGAACCGTAAGCTCTCCTGACAAAACTTTATTATGGATCCATTGATGACTTGGGTTAAAGCGGCGTGTATGGCCTGCCATAGCGACCAGGCCACATTTTTTTTGAGCGTCGACAAGGCGCTGTGAATCTTCGATATTATCAGCCATAGGTATTTCTACCATGACATGTTTACCCGCTTCCAGACACTGAATAGCCTGAGCCGCATGCATTTGTGTAGGAGTGGCAAGAATAACCGCATCAACATCATCACGAGCAAGGCTATCTGCCAAGTCTGTAGTGTAATGTGGAATATTACGATTGGCGGCAAAAGCTTTCATTTTTTCAGTATTAGTACCTACTACAGAGGTGACTACAACACCCTCTATACAGCTAATAGCATCTAAATGTTTGATACCAAATGCACCTGCAGCACCTACTACGCACACGTTCATATTGAGCACTCCAAAGTTAATAACGGGGTCACCACATTTTTATTAACCCTAACATCCGTTCTAATTTATAGGTAATTAAATAATGATATTAGGTATTCATTTTTTGCATAGGTATAGAATTTACATGCTATAGAGCATCATTCATATCTTGCCCATTCCTGCGGAGTGAATTAACAAAGGAAAGCTGTGCTTTTGTTGGCTTCCAGCTCGCTCTCATAGTAATACCAATAGGCCTGTGGGTATTCCGTAGCTCATAAGGAACAGGCTTAAGTACTCCCTGACTCAATTCATGCTGTATCTGATGGCCCGAAATTATGGTGAGCCGATCACTTCCCAACAGCAATGAGCGAATAAGTATTTGAGAACTGGTTTCTACTATACTCCTAGGTAGCGGCACATTATCTTTAACGAATATAGATTCAAATATAGCTCGTGTGGGAGCGCCCTTTCTCGGAACAACCCATGAGTACTGTGACAACATGTTGGTGGTAATCGACTGTGCCGATAATAATGGATGCTGTGGACGCGCGACAATTTCAATTGTCGATGTAAATAGTTCCTCCTGTACCACATCATCACTTGGTGGTGGAAAACGTAACGCGCCGATTAGAAAATCGATATCACCATCAAGCAGGTGATATAAAAGATCATTATAAGGACCATCATTCACAATAATTTTAACATCAGGAAAACTATTCGAAAAATCGATAATTGCTTTAGGTAAAACGGACGTACGTGCCAACGGCATGCTACCAATAACAATACGAGGGGCTTCACGATTATGCAAAGAATCTATTTCATCCCGTCCTTGTGCTATTTCAGCCAAAGCCAACTTTGTCGCTTTCGCCAACAAGCGAGCCGCTTTACTGACACTAATACCTATACTAGTTTTTTCAAATAGAACAATACCGAGCAAGCTTTCCAACTCTCGTGCAGCTCGATGCACAGACGATTGAGAAACACCTAAGTTACGCCCTGCCATACTGAAACTCTGAGCCTCTGAAACTGCCACCAGCGCGCGCAATTGCGTTGAAGTCAATAACTGTAGCAATTGAGAAGGCTGAACTCCTTTGACCCCACCAATGCGTACTGCACCTTTCAGTCCATTAATAAGCAGATCCAATGCTCTCCGCACCCTTTGAGCGAGTGCTTCTCCGGAAGGCGTTACATACATACCATCACTACGCCTCTGAAACAGAAGTGCTGATAGGTTATATTCTAATTTGGATATCGCCTGAGTAATTGCTGGTTGAGAAAGAAATACCCGACCAGAGGCCTTACTAATACTTTTAGAATCAACAACTTCCAAAAAAACACGTAAATGCCTGATATTAGGACTTTTTAACTCCATAGTCGGCTCTTGAACCAAAACACTAAAAACACAGTCTATCTCAAAAATGAATACCCGTGGGTTAAAAATCGAATGGCAAAAATGAGCATCTCGTATAATACTGTATTTCACATATCTAATTGACGCACCAAAAATTCATTTTTTAAAGTGAGATACATAATGATCATCGACTGCCATGGACACTACACAACCACACCGCCCCAAGTCGGTGAGTACCGCGAAAAACAAAAAACAGCACTAGCCAGTAACCCTCATCACGTGGGTGAAAAAGGGTCCATTGTTATCAGCGATGATGAGATACGTGAAAGCATTGAGACAAACCAATTACGCCTGCAGCAAGAACGTGGTACCGATCTGACAATTTTCTCCCCGCGCGCCAGCTGGATGGGGCATCATATTGGCAATGAGAATACGAGCCGTTTTTGGACAGAACAACAGAACGACCTTATTCGCCGCGTATGCGATCTTTACCCAAGCAACTTTGCCCCGGTTGCACAATTACCCCAGTCGCCAGGAGTCCTTCCGGAAAAATCTGTTGCTGAACTAGTTCGCTGCGTCGAAAAGATGGAGTTCATTGGCTGTAACCTAAGTCCAGACACCTCTGGTGGGTACTGGCAGGATGCATCACTGAGTGATCGTTGTTTTTATCCTCTTTATGAAAAAATGGTCGAGCTAGATGTGCCTGCTATGATTCACGTCAGCGCTTCTTGTAATGATTGCTTCCATACAACCGGCTCTCACTATTTAGGGGCTGATACTACTGCATTCCAACAGCTGATTATGTCTGATGTATTTAAAGACTTCCCGACACTGAAAATAATCGTGCCACATGGAGGCGGCGCTGTACCTTACCACTGGGGCCGTTTCCGTGGCCTGATGCAGGATCAGGGTTTTGCACCACTGGAGGAGTCTGCACTGAAAAACATATACTTCGATACCTGTGTTTATCACCAGAAAGGTATCGATCTTTTATTAGATATTGTGCCACCCGAAAACATACTTTTCGCGTCAGAAATGATTGGTGCAGTACGTGGTATCGATCCGGAAACGGGGTACTATTACGATGACACCAAACGCTACATAGATAACAACACGAAACTATCTGCTGAGCAAAAAAATCAAATTTTTGAAGGCAACGCGCGTCGTGTATTTAGCCGACTTAAAATCTCTGACGTATAAGAGTACCTCTCAGAAATAGGAGATAATCATGCAAAAAAATATCGTTGTTCAAAGAATTGAACGCGCAGACCCCGCAGTCGTCGAAGCCTTAGGCAAATGTGGTGTTGCTACAGTCCATGAAGCACAGGGGCGCCGAGGTCTACTGGCTGATCATCTACGCCCTATTCAGCAGGATGTTACCATTGCAGGTTCCGCTATAACCATTTCAGGTGCAGCCGGAGATAACTGGATGATGCACGTGGCAATCGAACAATGTCAGCCGGGAGACATTATGGTATTTTCACCAACCTCCCCTTCAAACTTTGGCTTCTTCGGTGACCTGTTGGCAACTTCTGCTCTGTCTCGCGGTGTTGTTGGCTTAATCATTGATGCGGGCGTTCGGGACACACGTGACCTGCGTCAAATGAAATTCCCGGTTTGGGCTAAACATATCTTCTCTCAGGGTACCATTAAAGAAACCCTTGGTTCAGTTAACATTCCAATGTCTTGTGCGGATGCCATCATTAATCCTGGTGATATTATTATTGCTGATGATGATGGTGTGGTTGTTGTACGTCGAGAAGAATCGTCAGAAGTTCTCGCAGAAGCTCAGGCCCGTGAAGCCCGTGAAGAAAAAAAGCGTATTCGCATGGCCAATGGAGAATTAGGGCTAGATATTTACAACATGCGCGCTCGTCTTGAAGAGAAAGGTATCAAATATGTCTGATTCAACGCGCTGTATGTGGATGCGAGCCGGCACATCGAAAGGCGCTTACTTTCTTGCAGGCGACGTACCTGCAGAGGCAGCTGAACGAGATGAATTTTTATTGCGCATCATGGGCTCTCCCCATCCACGCCAGATAGACGGCATTGGTGGCGCAGACCCGCTGACATCGAAGGTAGCCGTGGTTAGCAAGTCTTATAGAGAAGGTATTGATGTCGACTATCTTTTTTTGCAAGTATTTGTCGATCAGGGCATTGTTACTGATGCTCAAAACTGCGGTAATATCTTAGCCGGCATCGGTCCATTTTCAATTGAACGCGGACTTATTCCAGCAAAGAATGGAGAGACAACCGTCACTATCTTCATGGAAAACACCGCACAAATTGCTATTGAGCAAGTACCAACGCCCAATCGTAAAGTGACATATGAAGGTGATTCGCGCATTGATGGTGTTCCAGGAACAGCTTGCGCAATTCCTATCACTTTTTCAGATACAGCCGGCTCCAGTTGTGGAGCGTTACTGCCAACAGGTCATCAAGTCGACATTATTGATGGTGTTGCCGTGACCTGCATCGATAACGGTATGCCTGTCGTAGTCGTAAATGCTGCTGACATGGGTATTAGCGGTATAGAAAGCCGTGAGATGCTAGAACGAAATGAACCGTTAAAGGTCAAACTGGAGTCAATTCGATTACAGGCAGGCCCAATGATGAATTTAGGCGATGTAAGTCAAAAATCTGTCCCAAAGATGACCATGGTGAGCGCTCCCAATAACGGCGGTTGTATCTCAACACGTACTTTTATACCACATCGTTGCCATGCCTCTATTGGTGTACTAGGCGCTGTCAGTGTTGCAACGGCCTGCATTTTGCCTGACTCACCGGCATACAAGCTGGCTAACATTCCAGAAGGCCAACGCAAAGTAATAGCGGTTGAACACCCTATCGGTGAAATGACTGTTATTTTAGATATAGACGGCGAAGGCAATGCCAACAACGCCGCTATTCTAAGAACAGCGCGTAAACTGTTTGATGGCCAAGTCTTTTCCTAATAATTGCCTAACAAGAACTTGAGGAATAAAAATGGACGCGGATTACCTACCTTTCCACCCTAATCCAAGCCAGCCAGTTTTCGCCGCGCCAGGTGGAGCTGTGGATACACATTGTCACGTATTTGGTCCTGTGGATAAATTCCCTTACCATCCAATGCGTAAATACACACCTTGCGATGCCTCTAAAGACCAGCTTTTTGCTTTGCGTGATCATTTAGGCTTTGCTCGTAACGTTATCGTTCAAGCGTCTTGTCACGGTACAGACAACACTGCACTGCTTGATGCGCTGCGAACTGCTGGCAACCTAGCACGCGGCGTTGCTGTGGTTGATCCCCAGATCACCGATGCAGAATTAGCACAGATGCACGCAGCAGGTGTGCGCGGTGTGCGCTTTAACTTTGTGAAACGCCTGGTCGATACAACACCGAAAGAAGTGTTTCTAAACATTGCCACCAAAATCAAAAAACTAGGATGGCACATTGTTGTATATTTCGAAGCCCCCGATCTAGCCGGTTTAATTCCATTCCTGAAAGAATTAGACACCGTTATTGTCGTCGATCATATGGGCCGCCCCGATGTTACAAAAGGAGTTGAGGGGGAAGACTTCCAGAATTTTGTTAACCTGCTCTCTGAAAACTCAAACATCTGGACAAAAGTAAGCTGTCCAGAGCGCCTTACGCAACAAGCCCCTGATTATAATGACGTTGTTCCTTATATGCGCACTTTGGTTGAACAGTTTCCGGATCGCGTACTTTGGGGAACAGACTGGCCACACCCAAACATGACATCCCATGTACCTGATGATGGTAAATTAGTTGATGTTATCCCTAAAATCGCCCCAACAGCAGAGTTACAACAAGCCCTGCTGGTCGACAATCCAATGAGACTATACTGGTCGTAAGGAGAATTACAATGTCCTATCTGGATAACCCAACCCCTGTGCCTGGTACCTATTTTTTCGATAGTAAAATGGCACCTAAGGGATATGGCCTCAATAAAATGTGTTACACGTTCAACAACAAAGACGCTCGTGATGAATTTTTGAAGGAAGAAATGGCATATTGCGAGAAGTTTGGACTTTCCGATGCGCAAAAAGAAGCCATCAAAAACCGAGATATAATTGGTTTACTGGAAGAAGGTGGCAACATTTATTTTTTGGCTAAGTTTACAGGCATTCTTGGCCTGAATATGCAGGATGTCGGTGCCATTCAAACAGGCATGAGCGTCGACGAGTTTAAAGCAATGTTAGTAAAGGCAGGAGAATAGAGATGGCAAAAATTATAGGTGGCATCACCACATCCCACATCCCTGCTATAGGTAGGGCAATTACTCTTAACCTTCAAGAAACACCTTACTGGAAACCTTTCTTTGATGGCTATCCTCCAATACGCCAATGGTTAAGTGAGAAAAAACCAGATGTTGTTGTGTTGTTTTATAACGATCACGGCCTAGAGTTTTTCCTGAATAAAAAACCCACCTTCAGTATCGGCGTAGCTCCACAATACATCAGTGATGACGAAGGCTGGGGAATCGCTACTATACCGCCCGTCACGGGTGAAACTGAGCTTTCATGGCACATATGTAACACTCTTGTAGAAGACGAGTTTGATATCACTATATGTCAGGAAATGAAGGTAGACCACGGTCTGACTATTCCTTTGCAGCTTATGTGGCCTGGCAATACATACGGCCACATTAAAGTGATTCCGGTCTGCATCAACTGCGAACAACACCCTATGCCTTCATTGAAACGCTGCTTCAACCTAGGCCGCTCCATTGCCAAAGCCATCGAAACCTTCGATAAAGACCTTAATGTTGTAGTATTTGGTACAGGTGGTATGTCTCACCAACTGGATGGCCAACGCGCAGGTTTTATCAATAAGCCTTTTGATCTAATGTGTATGAATAAGATAGTTAATGAACCAGAGGACCTGTTCCAGTACAGCGTGCGCGACCTAGTTGAGCAAGCAGGGGCACAAGGCCCTGAGCTGAATATGTGGATGGGTATGCGAGGTGTTTTGAATGGCAAGGTAACCGAGCTACACAGAAACTACCATATACCTATTTCAAACACCGGTGCAGGCACTATGTTATTAGAAAATAAGTAAGCGCCAACTTCTGATTTTCGAACAAAATTCGTTTTAGCTTAGATCTTGACTAAGTATCGCTAAGGAAGGGTATGGACTCTAGGCTTTAACTAATAGTGGACTTTGCTGAGGTTAGCTACTAGGGTTATCTGATATTTCACAGATCCCAAAAAATATCCTTATCGTTTATCACATAGATCTTCTAAACCTTAGCAAAGAACCGCACAAGCTGTTTTACACATGATAAGAGCCTCAACTGGAGAATTAGTCTGTACTTTACCTCTGCTCTATTACCATTCCTTTCTTTAAGTAAAAAATTCACTAGCTTATACATTTGCACATTAATGCACAGGCTAACCAAATTTACGATTATGGCCAGTTTGCATATCCAAAAGAGAGGTCTTGTTGTTGCTCAGCTTGTGGTCTTTTACTCATTTTACGAAACCCAGCGGGTGTAGTTCCAGCATAGCGTTTGAAGTAATGACTAAAAGTCGTTGCATCAGAAAATCCCAGGTCATTAGACAGTTGCTGAATACTGTTCCCCGACCTCTCTAATCGCAATTTAGCTTCAAAAATAACCCGCTCCTGGATTAATTCGCGAGGTTTTTTCGATAAAGTCCGTGTGCAAATTGCGTGCAACCGGTCATGACTAATCATCAATTCATCAGAATATCGTTTAACTGTCCAGCGCTCTCGATAGTGTTTTTCAACAAGGTGGCGGAACCGCTGCAAAATAGTTGTCACTTCCCCATGCCCCCGGTCTTTAGCTCCCTGATTTCCAGATAATCGCCATACACTCATTATTATAAGCCTAAAATAGGCTGCGACAGCCAAGCGCGATCCTCGTTTAGGATCGTTCATCTCAATCATAAGACCATGAGACAATCTATAGAGCTCTTCAACATAATTTATTTCAGTTTCATGGATGACAGTATTTCGCTCTGAAAATTCACGAAGTAGAACCGACTCAGCACTAAAACCCAAAGATTCAATCAAAAGATCCTGAGAGACTCCAAGCAGATACCCAGAGCTACCTGCATTTATAGAAACAGAAAAGTTCTCAGGAACAGGTATATATACTACAGACCCTACAACAAGACCTAAATCCTGATTAGCCGTAGACAGGTGCCCTGTTCCAGTGACTAGGAAAAAAACATAGACAAAATCAGAATAATTACCCCGCTTAGGATCGAGTTTTTTATTGAGCAGAGCGGCTTCAATAAACTCGCAACGAGCATGCACATGGATATTTACAGTTTTAATATTTTGCATAGAGCTGATAAACCC
>Ga0307994_1001021_pt1 | contig 17753 bp, 10 predicted proteins | sample EllFjometagen261_FD_203171 | JGI IMG/M metagenome (GOLD analysis project Ga0307994, IMG submission 203171) | Marine microbial communities from Ellis Fjord, Antarctic Ocean - #261 | ecosystem: Environmental > Aquatic > Marine > Unclassified | place: Southern Ocean | collected 2014-11-02 | reverse complement strand
ACGCTCGATAATGGTCGAGTTAATGGAAAGCGACCCACATGACCCGAGAGTCTTAGCATTATCATTCATACTCGGACAGCCACAGGACGAGGAAGAAATAGAAGTGGCATTAGTGAATTCAGATCGCAAGAAAATGAAGAAGTTCATCAATGAAGCACCTGTTAATTCAGTGGCCGCCCTTTCGGTTAAGGGAGGGATGGATGAGGCGATTAATGCAAATATCCTAATCGCTAGTCATGAGGCTGTAAAAAGAGGAATGACTCCCAGATATTCATTTGGTGTATTAACTATCATTATGCATTATTTTATATTGATTCCTTTATGGATTGTAGCGGGAATTTATGTTTATTCAATCAGAGGGGAGGCGCAGGGTTTGGCTGTTGTTGTTGCTCTTTCATTCTCTCATCTCGGTTTGAGACGTTTAGCGAAACAACAGAGAAGAGTTGTTCGTCATCGTGACCAACGAGGCATGGTCGCATATGCAAAAAGAATGAAGAGAAGCAAAGTAATTCCTGCAAAGGGTAATCTACCTATAGGGACCCATTTGTTATTATCTGGGATACTAGTCACTGTCAATGGAGTTGTATTAGATGTCGGTATGCCCGGTTGGTTAACCGTAAGACTGCCAAAAGATTCTGAAAAAGTAGTTAGATCTAAATTAAAAAGACAGGCCAGATTGATAAATAAATCGCGCCCACCAAGATTGCAACCACTCGGTGAAGGTTGGTGGTTGAAACGACCGAAAGAGGATGGTGCTGAAATACCGGCATTAGAGCGCTTGATCGGACCAGCAGCATACCTTGGAAGACAACAATATGTCGAGCGTAAAAAGGGTAAGGCGAGCCGTCCTAGAGGAAGGGTGACGGGTGGTACAAAACCTGTCGTAAGGATTGATATGAAGGGGTACCAAATACCTTCTAACACGATCAAATCAGAGCGCAAATCTGAACAGGTTTTTTCTAGTGACCCGGTATCTAGAATTGGTACCTTAAAACCAACAGAAGGAATCGTTCCACAACGTAAGAATGCAGATAATGATGATGACGATGTATCATTCCTTTGATGAAACGAATTACTCATATTTTTCCTGATTTCATTAAAGTGGTTCATCCATTAATTCAAAGACCGTACATGAGAACCGTGTAGTATGTCCGAGCATAGAGGAGCATGGTCGCCTTCACAATCTAATTTGAGTAAGGCAATGGCTGTGATGGATGCAACACAGGCCAGCGGCAATTTATACCGTGAAGGTTTTGGTATGATCGCATCTGAGAATATTGTTTCTCCGATGGTCCAAAAAATCGTTTCTAGTGATCTGCACGGAAGATATGCAGAAGGGCTACCAGGGAAGAGATATTACCAGGGCTGCGATGGTTTTGATACAATTGAATCGATTGGTATCGAGTTGGCTAAGAAAGTATTCAATGCACCATTTGCCAATATCCAATCAACATCCGGAACGGTTTCCAATATCGGTGCGCTGAAAGCCCTAGCAAAACCAGGCGACAAAATAACTGCGGTATCAACTGCAGATGGCGGGCATATTTCTCATGCAAGGATGGGTGCAGTTGGTCTTAGGGATCTTAATTTGTCGACTTATCCTTGGAATGAGGAACGGATGGAACCGGATATTGATGGTGCATGTGATCTGATTAGAGAACTTGAGCCAAAAGTTGCATTAATTGGCCAATCAGTATTTCTTTTCCCCACTCCATTGGCTGAAATTGCAGATGCCGCTCATGAAGTTGGTGCAAAGGTAATGTACGATGGTGCGCATGTGTTGGGTCTAATCGCTGGTGGAGTATTCCCTGACCCACTAAAAGAAGGTGCTGATGTGATGACAGGTTCATCTCACAAAACCTTCCCTGGTCCTCAGGGTGGATTTCTTCTCTCATCTAGTGAGGATGAGAAGTTCCATAAAAAGTTGAATAATTCAATATTCCCCGGTGTATGTTCCTCATACCATCTCCACCATGTAGCTGGGAAAGTAGTTGCATTAGCAGAATTTGAAGAATATGGTCAAGCATATGCACAAGATACAGTGGCAAATGCAAAAGCATTCGCATCTGCATTGGCTTCCGAGGGATTTGATGTATTGGCTGAATCCAGAGGATATACAGCCACTCACCAAGTTTTGACGCGCCATGGTGAACTAGATTCAGGCGCAGGTGCAAAGGCTGCGAGATTGCTAGAAGATGCAGGCATTATTACTAACATGAATATGCTACCTGGAGATACAAAAGCGTTAACTCCATCTGGTTTGAGGCTCGGTGTGCAAGAATTAACTCGCGTCGGAATGGACCAAACCCAAATGGAAGAGGTCGCAGCACTCTACGCAAGAGTCCTCATCAAAGGTGAAGACCCGCAAAGCGTTAAGAAGGATGTAAAACAATTAAAATCACAGTTCCAAACGATTCGCTATTGCTTCAATGAGGATAATCTCAATGGTTATCCATTTTGAACATCATATAGTAACAGTCAAAGAAGATTTTGATAAGGGGTGGTTATGCCCTTGGTCGATGGTGAAGATGAACCCATTGATTATGAATTGAGTAAGGCACTTGAGAGTATACTCAAGAAAGATCTGAACGGACATATATTTGATTCAGATGGCAATCACCTTCTCCTATGGAAAGCCATAGAGTTTGAATCTTGGTGGATTCATTTTGAAAAAATAATCGGTATTCCAATGGGAAGGAAACTGGTAAACGCAGCCACAGATGAGGAAGAGTTTCACATCATGAATAACAGTCAATTCGAAGTGGGTCGTTTTTTCAAAAAATCTCGTAAGAAAAATATCATTACATCTAGGTGGATGCAATATGGCTGGGGTCAATTGCAAATAGATGACGGGCAAATACTGACTCCAACAATCGCCCCCTTTACCGTAGGAGTCGCTTTGGCTGCTATTGAGTATTGCAGGGACAGTCGCTTCAAGGTTTCTTGGACTCAGCCTAATTCGGAGTTAATACTTCTAAATCTAAAGGAAGAATCTCGCGATATCTCTCCTTCAAAGAAAGTCACTGAATTTACTTGGACCAAAGATTGCCATTCCAATTATTCTTCGCACCATGAGGTCGGAGATTTCCAAGTTGTCAGAAAAAATGGCGGGTGGGATTATGAAGGTGAGAGAATGGTTTTCATTCCGGCCAATATACTAACTAGATTACTATACAATACGCAGTCAAGAACATTGACTATAGGCGATGAGATACATCAGTCTGTGACATTTAGCGGATTAAATGAAGCAGAAAAATCAACATTTCTCTGCACTGCACTTTCAATGGCTAATGTGATCGAACAAAGCGAGAGACCGATATACATTCTTTCTGATTCTGAGTGGATTGATAAATGTCAACATCTTTTAGGAAAGTTTGGTTTTATTTGTCCTACTGAAGTATTATCGCTTGATGAAAATGGTGCGGTTGAATTTTCATTTAATCACTCACCAACGCTTCCATTTTCAGTTGGAGCATTGATGGCATTTTGGCAAAGGGCTCACGGTAGAATTGCTAAAATGGACATAATCTTTGCCGGAAAGCACTGTTCTGTCAAGATAAGTTCCAAATTAGAATATATTTAGTACTATTAAATCTTAAAACCATCATTATTTGCTCTTTTAAGACTATTTGATTACAATAATACAACTATTTTGCTTATTGAAATATAGAACTCTATGAGCATTTTTGCGCCCATCCATAGTTAAGGTCTATAACCGATACATGGAGTCGGGGATTTTGTACGTATGTGCAAGGTGTTTCTAATGTCCCTAACTCACAACCAAATGGCCTATGTAGCAATCGTTTCAACTCTAATTTTTGGTTCCCTTTTTGTTGGAGTCTCCGGATACTATCAAACCAGCGAATCTATCGGTCAATTCGATAGTGCAGTAGAGGATGATTTGTATGGACAAGGCACGACTAGTTCAGAGGCTTTGGATTCAGATGGCGATGGGCTTGCCGATTCTCTAGAAGAGACTCAATACGGTACTGACCCATTGGATGAGGACACTGATAAAGACGGAATGAGTGATGGTTGGGAAGTAGAGCACGGCCTGAACCCACTAGATAATGGTGAATCCGAGGACTTGGAAACAGAACCAGGTCAAGCAGATACCGAAGATGCATCTGAAAAGAATGAAACAGAATCTTGGCCAGATCCAAATCAAGGTCCAAATGGTGACCCTGATGGAGATGGCTTGACCAATCAAGAAGAAGCAGATTTAGGAACTGACCCACAGAGGTCAGATTCTGATAACGATGGACTTGGCGACCGCTGGGAATCACTTTACACTATGACAGTTCAAACCCCTGGCGGAACTGTTGATCTATTCGACCCATTATCTGGTAACTGGGATTGTCTACTTCTAGATTCAGCTATGGAAATCGCACTCATGGCGAGATTTAACGGAGAAAATGATAATGCTGATTGGGATGATTTGGCAAATCCTGCAGGAACACATTCCTGCGATGTGGTTCTTGATACAGATGATGATGGTTTGGCGAATTTCGAGGAAGAACAATTTGGAACCAATCCAACTTCAAGAGATTCAGATATGGATATGATAGATGATATCGTTGAAGTTTCTAATACATCAGTTTCCTTGCTCGCAGGAACTGGTGAGGATTGTAATGTCCCACTCCTAGTCCCAATTAACAGAGCAGCCCCTTTCATGGCAATGGAAAGAACATGGTTCTTACAAGACATGGATAATGATGGATTAAACAATGGCCCTTCCGATTGGGACACTGATGGTGATGGAATGCCTGATGGATTTGAGTATTGTTATTCTCATCAAGCAGAGCACCCTCAGAACAATGATTATGAAACTCTTGACCCTTCTAATGCCTCTGATGGATATGGTGACTGGGACGAAGATGGAATGAATAATCTCGAAGAATATGAGGTTGCATTAATTTTTGGGCCAACAAATTTCACATCTCCTTGGAGAGTTGATACTGACCTTGATGGAATGCCTGATGGCTGGGAGTCATCTAATGGCCTTCACCCAAGAGATGGTTCTAACGGTGACCTTGACCCAGACCATGATGGATGGGACGCTGACGGAGATGGAGCAGTACGTTATGACACATTGGAACTTACAGCAGTAGTTATTGGAATTGATGTACAAAAGGACCAGTGGGTAGTTGCCAACCAAACAGTCGCACGTGCCCAAATTACTCTTGGTGGTGGAAATAAGCAAACAATTCCTCTTACAGCACCTGTTGATGGTTATGTCTATGAGATTCATGTTGTTCTAGGACAAACTATTGAATCTAGGCTTGATGTATGGCTTGAAATCGTAGAACCGGAAGAGCAATTCACTAATGTTATGGAATATAACGCTAGAGATAGGGATGGAGATGGAGTCATTGATGGCCGCTCTACAAATCCTTTGAATCCGGATACTGATGGTGATGGATTAATCGATGGAATTGAAGTAATGGGCTGGGAAATACTTGTTGTCAATCATGGTGTGAAGAGAACTTGGGTTACTTCTGACCCTGGTTTATATGACACAGATGCAGATGGATTGAGCGACTATGAAGAATTTGCAACTATTTGCAACCAAGGTTCTAACGCATCTAACCCAGATACCGATGGTGATGGACTAGGAGACCAATCAGAAGCATTAGCCGGTTTCTCTTGGGAAGGAGAATCATATTTCACGAGCCCATGTATGTTTGACACAGATAATGACGGTCTTGAAGATGGAGAAGAAGTTATTGCAGGTGCTGATAACTTCTTGACCCATGCTAATAATTCAGATACTGATGCAGATGGCCTAATCGATGGCCATGAGGTATTATTTGTCCCAAGACCTTTCCAAAATCCTACAAATCCATTGATCAATGATACTGATTCCGATGGAATGCTAGATGGTTGGGAAATGCAAGTTAAATCAACTGAAGAGAATACTAATTCACATTCACTATGGGTTACAACCTCATCTTGGCAGAGACCAAGCTGTACACCTACTCAAAATGATGATTGTTCTATGAGTGCTGGTGGATATGTTTGGCAAAACTGGCTTGGAGGATTCGTTCAAACAGCCAAGTATGAAGTCTCTGAAATGAATTTAACAGGATTCACAATGCCATCTAATTCCAAGTGTGATGGTTGTTCGGGAAGATGGGCATTAGATCCATCACTAGATTCATTGAAGGATGATACTTTTGATGTAGACAATGACACCTTACCTAATAGTGCTGAGGCACCAGATAGGTGGAATACAAATCCTGTTGATGATGATACTGATGGAGACCAACTTCCAGATGGATGGGAAGTACATTACTCAGAAGTCGCTCTTGAACTCGGTCTAACCGATAATTCAACGACCAGTGTTTACGGTGCACGTGGGGTGATGGACCCTTCTATGCCTGACAGTGACTTGGATGGCATATTGGATAGTGAAGAAGACCCTGACCACGACGGTTTAAATCGTTCTGGATTGATCAAGAAATACTGTCCTGGTCACAATGATTCTACTAACTCAGATTGTCATATTGACCCCGGAACTCCAGATGGAAAGAAATTCTATGATAACTTAGAGAATTATACCAATCTCGAAGAAATGCAGAACATGACCAACCCTGTTTCAAATGATACAGATGGTGACGAGTGGAATGACGGTCCTGAGGTTTATTACCAAGACCACGATAATGATGGTATGGCAACTGGATGGGAATTCCATTTCAAGTTTGATCCTGAAGATGCTGCTGATAGAATGGTAGACACTGACGGTGATGGCCATGTCAACTTCTGTGAGTACAAGTGGGATACAAATCCACGAAGTCCTCTTTCATATCCTGGTCAGGGTGAGTTGTGCAATCCATTCGATGAATGATAATCATTGAAATATTGAGCATTTAGTACTAAACTTGATGTCTAATAGCATTGCATCTGTACGCATGGGAGAGGGTCGGTCGATTGCAACTTGCTTAGTGTGCCTCTTGTTTTGCACATCAGCACTTGCCATGACTGTCTCTGCGCACCATCTTGAAGAAGAGACTTACAATTTAGTTATCCATCAGGGTGATGGTACACATTTCCCCGGAAATATATTGCTAACTGGAACAACTACACTCCCCCCAAGTGAAGCAACGTGGGAATTATGGAATGTAGGTGATGGGTTCTCCGAGTGGAATCTTGAGGTTTCGGGCTCTCACTTTAGTGATGTAGTCCCAGTATCTGAAAACATGTGGAATTGGACACTTGAGATTAATGACACAGAAATTGATTGCACCTGTTTACTTACGATTTCAATTCCAAATGGATTAGACCCAATGACAAAATCGATTGTTGTTTATCTTGGAGTTTCAGGGCATAGGCCTATGATCTTAGATATTCAATATGCAACAACAATAGTCGTAGACCAGCCGGTTTCAATAGAAATAGAATATGTTACACCAGGCATCAATAATTTTGGTGTTACGGCTTTCTCCAATATCTGCGAAGCACCTCATGGGATTTGTTTTGAGGAATTCCATCCGATAATATTTAATCAATCAGATAATAATGGTACAGTTATAATTACCTTAGATTCATTACATATGGGCCTCGAAGATGGAATCTATCAATTGGAATTTTATATTACCGATGGTTTGTTACTGAATTCCAATACTGAAACATTAGCGATAGTTATTGACACACATGCGCCAATAGTAAATCTGAGTGGTGTAGAACTGGCCATTGAATCGCAATCTATCTTCATTTCAGCCTTTATCGATGATGGCTATAGTGGTTCGAGTGAAAATATTGTTTGGACTATTCATTCACCAGATGGTAAGGTACGGAGTCCAACAAATGAAGAATTTCAAGATGAGTATTCATTAAATTTGATTCCAACCCTTTCAGGAGAATGGACCATTGATTTACTTGTAAGAGATGTAGGTGGTCACTTTGTCACTACCAGTCATTCATTCAATGTGTCCAACAGCGCACCTCAAGCGCACCTTACATTGGATGGTTTTGAAGTCCAGAATGGTAGTTCGCTAACTCCTGCAAATGCTAATAATTGGGTTTTAAACGGATCTGGAAGCACAGATACATTAGACGATATGCAAACCTTACAGTATGTGTGGTATATTGATGGAACTGCTAGGCTAAGTGGAAAGTCTATCTTTACTCAAGCAGACTATTCATTTTCAGGACATAAAGAGGTAATGCTAGTGGTGACTGATGATAATGGGGTAGAGTCGCAGATTAATGTTACAATATTTGTTAAAGAAGAACCTAGTGCAAGTAAGGATTCATTAATTGCTATCGGGGTTATCGCATTGTCGTTATTGATTACTGGACTTTTAGTCGTACGAAAAGTGATAGCTAAATCCAGAGGTTTGGCATCAACTAAGGATATTCCAAAATGGGGCGAGGGCAAAAATGTGGAAGTTGTTGAAAATGATGAATCCGCTGATAGCAGTGTTGAGGAAGGCATCAAGGGTGACAAATCCTCTGAAGATAATTCCTAACAGTGCAACGGTTGAAAGTGGGGTGGCCCTTGGCTGTCAATATGTTCGAGACGGCGATGTTGCAAATTGGTGAAAAACCTGCAACTATTAGCATAGATGAGTTTCGCTCACGGCAAAGCAGATTGTTATCACAGTTGAGACCAGATGACCTGTTAATTATTTGCCCAAACATGGAGTCAACTCGTTCCAATGATGTCCATTACCCCTACCGTAGCAGTAGTGACATGCTTTATCTATCTGGCTGGAAAGACCCAGAATCCATACTAACTGCTCATAATGATGGTAAATCATGGGTTGTGACATTATTTGTTCAACCAAAAAACACTCTAAAAGAGATATGGGAAGGTCGAAGAGAGGGCGTTGAAGGTGCATTAAAAGGATGGGCAATTGATTCTGCACATTCGATAGAAGACGCATCTTCAATATTAGCGGAAATGATTAGCAAGGCAAATCGAGTCTTGCTTAGAAGTGGCATCAATACATTGGTAGATAATATGGTTAAGGATGCCATTGAAAGAAGAGATAGAGGTCGGCAACAGTTCGGAAGTGGTCCAATTTCTATTGAAGACCCATCAGCAAAAATTGCAGAATTAAGATTAAGAAAATCGAAAGCAGAAATTTCTCAAATGCGTCATGTTTCACAAATTAGTTCGCTCGCTCACGAGATTTCAATGCGTCATTCTGCAGTGGGCAGAAGAGAGTATCAATTACAATCTGTAATAGAGGGTTTCTTTTCTTACGCTGGAACGAGTGGATGGGCATATCCTTCGATTGTAGGTTGTGGAGAGAATGCAACTGTTTTACATTATACCGTTAACGACGACATTTGTCAAGATGGCGAGATTATATTGATAGATGCAGGTGCAGAATACAACGGCTATGCAGCAGACATCACTCGTTCTTGGCCAATTAATGGAAAGTTCACCGACGCCCAGAAAGAGATATATCAACTCGTACTCAATGCACAATTAGCAGCGATTGACGAGTGCCGAGTCGGACGACCATACAATGCCCCTCATGAGGCTGCTAGAACAGTTCTAGCTGAAGGACTGATAGAACTAGGCGTAATTACTCAAACTTTAGATGAAGCTCTATGCATGGAAACTGGCCAACTTAAAATGTGGTACATGCATAACACTGGTCACTGGATTGGGTTGGATGTCCATGATGTTGGAATCTACAAACCGAATGGAGAAGCGCGCTTACTAGAAGAGGGAATGTGTTTAACCGTTGAACCAGGACTCTACTTTGGTGCATGGAGACCAGATGTTAATTGCCCTGAGAGATATGCAAATATTGGAATTCGTATCGAGGATGATGTTCTAGTGACGTCTAATGATCCGGATGTATTGACCAAAGATTGTCCTAAAACGATTTTAGATTTAGAATCGTTGATTGGAAAAGACTTCGAGTAGGTGTTCCTTTTGGATTGGGTTCAGATATTAAAGCAACAGGCCAATTGGTCCAAAACCAATAGTTCGGAATATAGGCTGACTTCTGAACAGGCAATTGAATTGTATAATAACGCCCCATTGCACCAATTAATGGCAGCGGCAATGGCTAGAAGAAAATCAATGCACCCTGAAGGAGATGTGACTTACCTTATTGACAGAAATATCAATTATACTAATGTCTGTACTATCAATTGCCAGTTCTGTTCTTTCTACCGTCCTCCAAACCATCCGGAAACATATACTCAAACCCTTGAGGAGATTAGTGCAAGGATAGTAGAATTGGAGGAAATAGGTGGAAGCAGAATCTTGATGCAAGGAGGGGTAAATCCTGAATTGCCGATAAAATGGTATCAAGATTTAATCTCTGCATTAGTTACCAACCACCCAACGATTGACTTAGATTGTTTTTCACCGATTGAAATTGAAGGTATTGCTGATGTTAGTGGCCTGACCACCCTTGAAGTTCTCAAAAAGTTCCAATCTGTTGGAATGCATGGACTTCCAGGTGGTGGGGCAGAAATGCTAGTTGAGTCGGTTAGAAATGATGTTTCTCCAAAGAAAGGCCTTCCTAAGAATTGGCTTAGAGTTATGCAAGAGGCCCAATCGCTTGGGCTAACTACAAGCGCCACTAATGTATTCGGTTTCGGTGAAGGTGCAAATGAGAGAGTCGAACATATGCTGAGGATACGAGAATTACAAGACCAATCGTTACAACAATATGATTTAGGATTTACATCATTTATCGCTTGGCCAGTTCAACTTGAAGTCAACACTTTTGGAAAGCGCAATAAGGGACAAAATAAATTCGAGTTAGGAGCGGGTTCAAGCGAATATCTCCGTCATGTAGCGGTGTCTCGCCTTTTCCTTGACAATATAGAGAATATTCAATCATCATGGCCAACAATGGGTGTTGCAGTAGCACAAATGGCATTGCTAGGTGGTGCTAACGATGTTGGCTCAACCATGATGGAAGAAAATGTTGTTTCAGCATCCGGTACTACAAAACTGAGTGCAAGTGAAGAAGAATTACAAGATCTAATCTTTAGGGCAGGATTCCAACCTAAGAGAAGGGATTCAGATTATAACCTACTTCCAACATCTATTCTCACAGAAGAAGTATCTTTTATGAAAGCGCCTACCCCTATTCAGTGATCAACTGATAGTTGGGCCAGAATAGACTACATAGATTACAGCTCTAATCTCACGTTGACCATTTCCAATATTTTCGCTTGGAGTATATTCTTGACCATTGAACAAACCTTTGTAAGTTAAATGATTATTTGCGCCATCCATGTTGCTCCATGAAGTGATATCATAAGTCCACTGCTTTACATCTTGGCCAGCACACCAACCGGCTCGACCATATGGCCAAGAACCATATTGATTTGCAACTACGCCATTTGCGATTTCAACCTTGCATCCATTAGCCTGATTTTGGGCCACAGGATGCCATTCATAGGTGTGGCTTCCACTCATGTAATAGTGATGCTCATGATCACAAAATTCTGCACAATTAGCCGCATCTTTATTGAAACCGTGCCCGGTAATTGTTGCAACTAATGAGACCTTAGTAGCCCATGAAGGTACAGTGAAATTAAGTTGTCTTGTATATTTGGATTCGTTATTATATGTCCCATCAAATTGGCCACCCGAGAATGCGAAGTCAGCATCATATGAGCGTTCACCACTACCCCAATTACTGAAGAGGAATTTTACTGTTAAATCTCCCTTATTGGCGCCGCCATATTTGAATCGTCTATCTTCCCCATCATCTATCATGAACAAGTATGGCGAAATATCAGTTAGCCACATTCCTTCCCGTCCATATGTAGTAATCCATCGCATTATTTCAGTATTACATACTGAACTATTTTGAGCGTCACAGATATACAGATTAGCAAGGTAATCCCATTCGTGACAACCCCCTGAACTGCCGTCGGAGTTAGTATGCCTATTTTCTCTATCAGGGCAAGCATGCTCATGAAATACTTCGAGAGTATCATAGGAACTGATATTATTTGTTAAGTCAAATGTCGCATTCGAGAAACTACTGAATCCACCACCCCAGCCTCCAGCATGGTTTTGGAAATCCATAATTGTTACAACTTCAATAGCGGGGTCCAATTCTCTAACTTTTGTTGGGAATTCAACATTCCACTGAACCGGTTCAAATGCAATGTGGCTTGGGTCATTTGATTGGGTTGGCCAATCATAGAATGAACCGACCTCACGAGAAAGTTGGAATCGGTCAATTCCCATGTATACTGGATTGTTAAATGAGTTAATCATTTGACCCAATCCACCACCAATACTACTTGCTCGCTGGTCAATATAGTGAATTCTATCAGCCCATTTTGTTTCCTCTGAAGGGTTTAGTGCTGCGAGTACGGAAGATTCTTGTTGTGTTACATCATTGTGGTATGTTGAATCAAAGGAGCCGTAAAATAAATGGGTATTATCGGGTAATGCTCTAATCAGTTTCCCAGGATTTTGCCCCCATGTGGCAGAATTAGAACTTCCATCACCATTGGTATATTTGAACATTAATAAGTAGACATCTTCACCATTCCATCTTTGTTCAAAATAGAATGTTCCATCCAAAGTTGGAACGCTAAAATGCGGTACTGCTTGCATTGGTCCATTCAAAGAAGTTGCCGAAGTCCATGCAATTGGTTGCTGAATCACAGCACAGCCGGAACTATTGGCGGTCCAACGTTGAGGTGTATCAGGGCAAATATCTACATTTGAAAATATGCCATCAGCATCAATATCGGCACATCCAACAGCGTTTACTACAATGTTGGCAGGTGTCCCCTCGCACATATCATAGAAATCCAGAACTCCATCAGAATCGCTATCCCTCTCGATTGATGCACAACCATTTTCATCAACATCAATGCCCGATAATGGAGTGCGTGGACAAAGGTCCAATGTTGCACCAGTTGCATTGTAATCATTTATGCCATCATTATCATCATCGTCATCTTCGGAACTATCGTAGCATCCGTCGTCATCAAAATCATTCAATGTATCTCCAATCCAAGAAGTTAATCCCTTAGGACATGAATCAATAGTATCATTTCTTTGGTCATTATCATCATCATCATCTTCATCTAAATCAGAACATCCATCACCATCCCAATCGCTGTATAGATTAGAAGTCCAACCAGTTAGACCCATTGGACATGAATCCTCTAAATCGTCAACTCCATCGCCATCATCATCTAAATCAAAAGATTCGTCATGACACCCATCTTGATCGTAATCTGCATCTAAGGTACTCTTCCAGCCAATAGAATCAGGGCAATTGTCTTTGACATCATTAATTCCATCTTCATCGTCATCGTCATCTTCATCACGGTCCCTGCAACCATCAGAATCGATATCGTCTGTAGTAGATGAAATCCAACCTTGTGCTTCGCCAATACCATTAGGGCAGTTATCATTCTCATCTAAGATTCCATCACCATCAGCATCAGTTCCCGCATTTTCGACGATGATAATTGTCACTGATGTGTCGCTAAGTACCGTCCATTCACCGCAAGTTGCGACAAATGTGATTGTCAATTCTGCTACGCCATCATATAATTCAGTGAGCATTTTCCAAGTTCCATCAGGTTTTACATCGACTTGACCTTGTTCTTCCTCATTTGAGTAACTCAAAGAACAACTATTCAAGTAATCATGTGTTATCGAGCCTGAAACCCATATCAATCCAGCCTCTTCTATCAATAATAGGGATGGGGAATTCAATATTGGTGCTCCCTCAACGGGAGGTGATATCAATATATTATGCGTTACAATTACTGGTCCGTCAACAATTACAGTTTCTGTATTAGCCGCATCAAAGGCTGCTGAAATATTATAACTGACAATTTCGCTCGGCATAAAAATAATATTTACGATCTCATCAGATTGGGTCATAGCAAATTCAACTTCAGGATAAATTGAAACAGCAGCGAGCCATTCACCTTCTCCTTGATTTTGAACTGAAATTTGTAGACTCACTATATCGCCTAATGTTGCACTCGATTGCGCTTCAATAAACATTACACTGAGACTCAATTCATTGACAACAGGAACTTTCTTTTCCTCGGCTATCTCATCTGCAGCGCCGAAACAACCAGCACTCAACATCACGAAAATCAATATTACCGCAGTAGTACGCTGATTGCCCATGCATTTGCATGGTTTAAGCCAACTCTTCAATGTGTTGCAAGGCAGGCATCAAATAATATTAGACTCGGTTCTACCATCATTGACCAGTAAAGTCTTCTGCTCAACATGTTGAGAAGAATGTTTTACTCTAAGTGGCTCGACCCATAACAAAGGCCCTTCATGTTCCCTTTCGATTTGAACAATAAGTTCCCAATGAATTCTCACGAGCGGGCTTATCATGGTCCCAGGCCATGAGTTTTGCGGAATCTCCAGAACCATTTCGTCCATACTATAATCTGCCTTGCCACCAGATTGCATCACCCGCATTGGGCGCAAAAATAGACCACCTCTTACCCCTTGGCGCTGCATTGGAGCATCTTCTCCTGCTCCGGTACCATCATCCAAACCGACTTCCCAATGATGTGGTAATTTGGTGGTTAATCCCGGAGGAGGTTGCCCTTCAATTGTACGATTTAAAGCGGAAAATACTGCATCTCTAGCAGGGGGAAGTGCGCCCACTCTCCAATAAACAGAAATTGATTTCCAATTATCATACATTTTGTCAAATTTAACTTTTAACTTTAGGTTTTTATCGGCTATAGCTTCACCTATAATTTCTATTTCCGGGCTCAAGGGACTATCATTGAGGAATCTTTTCTGTTTTCGTAAATCGCTGAAATTTGCTGCAACACGTAATCCAAGAGGAATAAAAAACAGAGGCCCTACTACCAATGCAAGTAATGGGTAGTCGAGTAGTCCAATACGAACAGTCTCAGTTCCTATTCCTGGTATTCCGATTGAATCTAGCAAAGGTTCAATGAACAAATATAGAAGTGAAAATAGTAGCACGTAAACTACTCCATTGATGAATTTTCTAGCAGTTGCATGAATTGGGTGAGGGGTTAAGTACCATCCTCTGCGCTGCTTTTCTACGATGATTGGCCATTCGGAATCGTCCTCGGTCCCATAATCATAAACTTCGTGCTTGATTGTGTTTCCATCAAATAAATATCTTCGTTCTATCAGCCAACTTGATTTCTCTCCGATTTTAAAACTTGGAATAGATTTTGAAACAATTTGCAAAGCCTGTTGATGATCAATATCATCTGCTAATATTTCATTATTCTTTGATATTGGTAACTCCGATGCGACTAATCGATGAGCATCAAATGGTGGATATTTGACCAAATGTTGTACTTCTAATGAACCCATCTCTAACCCTCATGTGAATAGTAACTTGACACCGGCCTTTAGTGCAAGTTTTCGGAACGCAGGTACCTTTTTCAATAGTTCCATCCCCAATGGAACTGGCTTTTCAATATCCCCTACTGAGTTGATTAGTTTTAGAACTTCAGGTTTGGAAAAATTCTCAAAGTGCATATCTAACTCTTTATCGGTACAATTGCTAACTAATAAATCTCTCAACGCTCTTGCTTTATCTTGATTTCTTTTCATCTCATGCCACTTTTTGGAGGTGATTTTTTGTAATTCTTTTTGCGATAATTGATTATTATTGATGGCTGGCGAGAGATTGTCGATAATCATCTCAATCTGTTTGAACCCTGGCCCGATACCCCCTCCAGTAGTCGGTTTTGCCATACCAGCAGCGTCTCCGATTAGCATAACCCTGTTTTTAACGGGGTTCTTTACCATTCCACACGGTATCGGTCCGCAATATCTTGCAGTTTCCTGAATATCTCTAAACTTTTCAGCCCAAAGAGGATGATTGACTAAATCATGATAGCATTGTTCAACCGAACGACCTTTCAAATGTTTAGCAGTTGACCATATCCCTATTCTGTGAGTCCCGAATCCAGAAGGTATAACCCAAGCAAAAAAACCAGGGGCAACCTTTGAACCGCTATACATTTCCAGCCATCTATCGTCACTTTGGTAGCCAACAACTTCTGCTTGAAAACCAATCATTAATTCTTTAGGCTTACCCATTTTGAAATATCTTCTAGTCCAAGAGTGAGCACCGTCGCAACCGAGTAATAATTTACATTTCAATTCAACAATCTCGCCATCCTTGTCAATTGTTAATTTTACTTCATCGTCACTAGCAGTAGCATCTAATGGCATTGAATTGAGCCAAATTTCTGCTCCGGCTTGCATTGATTGTTGAACAACACCTTGGTCAAATCTCTTGCGACATACAACATATGTCCTTGGCTTATTTTTTTCTCCGACTGGGACTAAAGTTCCGCTTGGGCCATGTATTAGTGCCCCATCAATTTCTTGAAGGATGGTATCTTCCAACGATACAGATCGCATTGCTCTTGGATTGACCAATCCAGCGCATTGAAATGGACGACCGACTTCACTATGTTCTTCTAGCAATAATACAGAGTGGCCTCTTTCAGCCAATAAAGTGGCACAACGACCACCTACTGGACCTGCGCCGACAATGACAACGTCCCACAATTGCTGTGTCATCAATCTGCAACCGCAACCGGTGAGTCATCAACCTTCTCATGAAAAGTAAAGATAAATTGCTAAATATGCCAGCGATTAACGTTTAGCAAATTTATATCCTACTGATTCATTTTTCTTTAGATAAAGAGATGAAGCGAAAGGTTTTTGCGTTTTCTTCGAGAGGAAATCATCAAAAGGTCCTACCGATTTCTTTTCAATTAACTCCTTTGCTTCTTCGCGCGTAATTACTCTTTTGGAGATTTCTCGCATTAATTGAATACTACAACCAGAACTTGCTTCCTCTGGTTGGTATGTAGTTTCAGTTTCAACAATATTGACGCTATGAATTGGACAAATAGCAACTACGCCTGCAACAATAGGGAATTTCTTTGCATCAGCAGGTGCACCCCGTGGAGGGAATTCGAAACTTATTTTGTTTCCAGTCACAACTAAGAATGCACTGAATGGGCGATTTCGTTTTGATGTGAAATTTTCCAATAGTAGTGATTTCCCTTCGGTAAGAATTATCTTCGCTTCTTCAGTAGTTATAGGTCTTTTACACATTTCTTTGGAAACGCCTCTAAACTTACAATCATTATCATCGCAAGCATATACATTATCCCCAATTCGGATTGTACCTTGTTCACAAACAGGACATTGACACAACTCTTCATCAGTGACTTTACCGGTTGATTCTCCACCACCGGCTAATGTGACTTTACCATCTTCTTCTAAGGTTATTGTAGCATCATAACTTTCACCACTGCGATTAAAAAATCCATGCAGATCAGTTATTGATTTATTTTCAATTAAACGTTTAGCAGTTATTCTATCAAACCAACGACCTGATGTGTCTTTCCAAAATACGAATGGACAACCTTTGTCGCGCCCTTGATTCTCAGAGCACTTGTAAGATAATGTAGTCTCCTTTATTTCGCTACCACATTTCGGGCAATCGCCTAATGAAGGTTCATTTGCATAAAGTTGAGCTTGATCAAGGTCGCGGATTAGATTTACCAGTGAAGTAGTCTTGGCAACGATACTTTCCATATATTTTTCCCTTGGTTCATCACCTCGTTGGACATTTAGAAGAGATGATTCCATTTCCCCAGTTAATTCAGCCGAAGTAATCCAATCAACAGGGATTCTTCGTATGGCATCAATAATTCTAATACCGTATGCAGCAGCACTTATCGAGCCATTACGGGAACGGATAATATATTCCTTCTCGATTAATTTTTCAATTGTGTCTGCT
>Ga0307994_1001017_pt1 | contig 17774 bp, 10 predicted proteins | sample EllFjometagen261_FD_203171 | JGI IMG/M metagenome (GOLD analysis project Ga0307994, IMG submission 203171) | Marine microbial communities from Ellis Fjord, Antarctic Ocean - #261 | ecosystem: Environmental > Aquatic > Marine > Unclassified | place: Southern Ocean | collected 2014-11-02 | reverse complement strand
AAACAGGCCTGTTGACTTTGCTAGTGAGTTTTTCGGTGGCAGCGAATTCCGAGATGAATTCCGTTGAAAAAACCGCGAGCCACTCCGCTGCGGTGGCGATGCCTGACCAATACAGTGCCAAGATTGCCCAGCAGGTTTTAATGGCGGGCGGAAATGCCGTGGATGCCGCGGTCGCTGCTGGGTTTGTGTTGGCCGTTACGTACCCTGAGGCCGGTAATTTGGGAGGCGGTGGATTTATGACGCTGTTCACGCCAAATATGCCTGCTTCAAATTCTCACACGGATAAACAAGATGCCTTAGCCGTGCATTTTTTAGACTACCGAGAGAAAGCCCCCAAAGCGGCATTTCGTGATCTGTATTTAGACAAAGATCAACAGGTGATTCCTTATCGTTCTTTGGTGGGGTATCAAGCGTCCGGTGTTCCGGGAACGGTCATGGGTTTATGGCAAGTGCATCAACGATTTGGTTCTTTGCCTTGGCACACATTGTTGAAACCGGCCATTGAATTTGCTGAAAAAGGCTTTGTTGTGTCTGAGAATTTAGCGGGCACGGCCCGTTGGTTTCAAAACTGGATTGCGGATAAATCGCCCGTGACGTTAAATTTTACCGACTACTTTGGCCAACTTAAAACCGGTACCTTGTTTAAACAGCCCGAGCTTGCCAAAACGTTACAGCGCATTGCTGAAAAAGGGGTAGAGGATTTTTATCAAGGCCAAACCGCTCAGGCGATTGTTAAAGAGATGCAAGCCAACGACGGGTTAATTACCTTAGCCGACCTAAAGGCGTATGAGGCTAAATGGCGAAATCCTGTTGTGGGTCAATGGCAAGGTCGCACCATTGTATCTGCACCGCCACCCAGTTCAGGAGGCATTGCGATTGTGCAGTTGTTAAAAATGAAACAAATCTTGCAGCCTGCTCTGGATAAGGCCTTAGCCCAAGCCAAAAAAGAGGGCGTGTCTGAACAGGTGGTTAAAACGCATTTTTACGCGGAACTTGAAAAACGCGTTTACGCCGATCGAGCCCATTTTTTAGGCGACCCTGACTTCATTAACGTGCCTATAAAAACCTTAATTTCCGATGCCTACCTGATCAAACGCAGTCAGTCGGTATTAATGGATGAAATTTCAGATTCTGAAACCATGCGTCACGGCAAAATTGAAACCCCAGAAACCACGCATTTTTCAATTATGGATGCCCAAGGCAATGCGGTATCGAATACCTACACTCTTAATATGCCGTTTGGCAGTGGGGTGGTTGTTTCAGAGGCTGGGTTTTTAATGAACGATCAAATGGATGATTTTTCAACCAAACCTGGCGTGGCCAATGTGTTTGGTGTGGTCGGTGGAAAAGCCAATGAAATTGCCCCAGAAAAACGCATGTTGTCCTCAATGTCGCCGACCATTATTTTAAAAGACAATCAAGTGGAAATGGTGGTGGGCACGCCGGGCGGTTCGACGATTATTACCTCAGTGTTCCAAACGATTTTAAATGTCGCAGAGGCCGGAATGACGGCACAACAGGCGGTGGATGCGCCGAGAGTGCATCATCAACTGTTGCCTAAAGATCAAATTGCGTATAACCCTGAGTTGCCCGTGGAAACTAAAACCGCATTAGAGTTGATGGGGTATAACCTCAAGAAGAACAATTATATGGGGGATGTGCAGTTGATTCTAAAACAATCAGACGTATCCGCGGCGTCGGATGTTCGAGGACGCGGTGTTTCAAAGGTGTTTTTGGTGCCGTAACGTTTGCGATAGAAAAAGTAATGTAAAAGGCCGTATTGAATCATTCAATACGGCCTTTTTTTTGTTCGGAATCCGTTAATCGTGGATTACGATTTTCAGCAATCAGAGCCGATTTATTTCGGTACTCAAGAGCCCGACTTTTCAGGTGATTATTGAGGTTTATTAATGTGTTTGCGTTTAGTGGGAAGTGCTTTTTTATTACATAAAAGCCGATTCATTATTGGTGGTCATTTCGTTATTAGAGGCATCGCTTTTATGAATGCTATAACTGGTGTAGTGATTTTTAGGTTGCGCGAGCATGAGTTTAGCCAAAGCTTCTAGATAAGCCTGACTGCGGTTTTTAGCTTTAAATTTGAGTCCATGAGAGCCCACCACTCTGAGAACATAGCAAGAAGAATAGCGATTGGGGCGGTTAGACATGTGTGCAGTCCTTGTTTGGAAGGCAAAAAATTAAAATTTAATAAGGTACTGCTTTGTACCAAGAACAGCTTCGATTTTACCAAATATTCTTATCAAAAACGTAATCAAATAAACATTGTTATGCATGGCTCTTTTGATAGAACTTAAACGCTAATTTGCTCTAACCGAAAAACTGTCGGTCGCTTTAAGTTTAATGACGGTTGGGTTTGGAGTCTTGTGTTCAATTAACCAAGCCAGTTCATCTTGCAGTTTGGAGTCATCGATGACGTTTTGCCAAACGCGCGCAGTGACATTCCAACGAAAACCACGGCTGCGTAAGGCATCCTTGACATCAAACGGGGCGCCTGTGGCTTTAACCAAAGACTTACTGACACGTACGGCTTGCAATAGGTAATGAAAAGCTGGGTTTTGCTGTTCTGAGATGGGTTTTGATAACAGTTCGGTTAGCGCCTGTACGTCATCCAAGGCTCGGTGCGCACCATAGTAAAATTCACCCACTTTCCAACACAAAAACTCCTGACTGCGAGAACTCACATCGGCCAAGGTCATCCAGTCGATTTGAGCGACCGAACAACCCCATATTTTATTAACAAATACTTGCGAATATCGCTCAACAATCGGGCGGTCAAAACTGGCATTGTGTGCAACACACAACTGAACATCCGCCAACTCTCGCTCTACTTCATTCCAAGGAATCGTATGCCCTTTAACCTCTTTTAGGGTTAATCCCGTTACCTTAGTGACTTCGGCAGAAATCACACCTTTAGGTTCATTTAGGTAGTTGCGTGCCGCCAAAACCTTGTAAAAGTTACCGTGCGAATCGAACTCGACAATTTGATAACCCAGTTCAATAATCTCGCACACATCGGTATCTAAGCCGGTGGTTTCAGTATCAATAATGCAGACTTTATGCACACTATCGGGTGCGTTTTTATGAAAGTGCATCGTGGCTTTGAGCTTTCGGAGCACTTGAAAGTCATCGGATTCATTGAGACGTTGAGCACATTGATTAAGGTTTTCGGCAGTGTTTTCCATAAATAGACTCGAGTAGGATGGGTTAAAAATAGAGATTTAAAATAGGCATTAAAACGGCTGAGTAAATAAATATTTTTGATTGTAACAAACCGTGGCATCAATTAGGAAGTGGCTAACCATGAAACAGAGCCCGTAACCAAAGTTGAGTGGCATGTTGTTGACGCAACCATAAAGTCCAACTGAGCATTTGCAGATGTTTTAACCAATTGAGTTCTAGGGTGATAGTGCACTCTAAACGCAACTGTTTGCCTTTGGCTAAAGCGCGATTTAAGGTCAGTTTATAGTTAGGGTGAGAATTTGGGTGATGGTGCAACAGCGGTTGCCATAAAGCGGCGAGTTTTCGAGGAACGTAACCTATTAAATAGCCTTGTTGACCTTGTTCAGTTTGATTGTGCGTCCAGATTTGCAGGGCGTTGCCATCATAAACGTTATCCGTTTCGGGTTTTAAATAAAGCGAGGTACCGACCTTTAAAAGCTGTTGTTTAAACGCCAGCTCAGCGGAGTAGTAATAACTGCCTTTAATTGGAAATTGGTAGTGGCGTAACATGATTAAACAGCGCGTTTAGGTTCGGTTGAGCTTAAATCCGTTGCGCTGAGATCCGTTAAGTCTAATTGTGCATCGTCCAGAGTTATTTTAATGGGGGTCTGATTGATTGGGCAGGTAAACTCAAGCTGATAGGCGGTTAATTGCATATTTGGTCGAGGTCGATTATCTTGGTTATCTAAGGTTTCATCGCCATAAAGCCGATCTCCCAGAATGGGAAAGCCATTTTGCGATAAATGTATCCGAATTTGATGTTTGCGTCCTGTTTCAATTTTTACGTCCACTAAGGATAGGTTTTGAGCGGCATCAAATTTTAAGCGTTTAACATGGGTAATCGCAGATCGACCATCAATGTTGGTTTGGTAGGTTTGTGAATGTTCAGTTGATTCAATAGATTCAACAGAGCTAGGAAATTGACCGTGAACAATCGCTTTATAGCGTTTTTCGATTTGGCGGTTTTCAAAGAGTTTAGTGAGAATTTGCGCCATTTTTTTGCTGTGTGCTAACAGTTGCAAACCACAGGTCGCGCGATCTAATCGGTGCACTAACCAGGCCTGTCGAGATTGCGATTCGTTATCTGCTTGATAATTCATCTCTACCCAGCGATATAAAGCGGTGTGGTCGCCCCACTTAGAGCCTTGCGATAACATTCCGCGTGGTTTTAACCAAATGCTGTATTTCACATTATCCAACATGAGAATAGGCGTGCGAGCGACTTCATTTAAAACCTTAGGGTTGTAATGCAGTTCGATACGATCGCCGAGCTTTAAGGCTCTTTTGACTCGTCGAACTCGTGTGGGCTTTTGAGTGCCAGAAGTGACCCAAACCGCGCCTTTGGTAAAGCTCTGTTTAAGTTCTGCGCGGCTTAAATCGCAGACCTCACTCAAGGCTTCAATGGCTGTTTGGGTTGGTTGGGTAATGTCTTTTTTTATAGGTTGTATTGGGTTCATGAATGTAATTTATCAAGAAATGGATCAAAAGGCGAAACAAAGCCTTTATTAGATGAAGCTGGGTTCTAATTTAAAAATAATGAGGCCAATAAAATTTATTTATAGAACTACTTCTTTAAAGAGGACTATCTATAATAAAATGACCTCCAAACGGTTATACTTTTTAAAGAAAGTCACCAGCTCATTGAATAAGAGATAAATGGGTCCAATAACAAACAAGATTAGGATTTAAATAATGCACCACAATCTGCTGCTCAATAAACAACCTGTGCTCGATGCCTCAAATACTTTATTCGCTTACCAATTAGCGGTTGAGCCGATTGATGGAATGACTTTAACGGATGCGCAGTGGGAGACTGAGATTCATTCTTTGTGGTCTGGTGTTGAAGAGAATATTGGATTTGATAACCTTATCGCCGGTAAGCCGGTGTTTTACCATGCGCCTTTAGCGGCGCTTAAATTAAATTTACTGCCAAACATTGAACCTCTTTCAAAGTTAATGGTTGAGGTTGACATTGAACTGCTGAAGAACAAAAGTGCATTAGCCTCTATCAAAGAGATGATTCAGGCGGGTGTGCAGATTGCCGTTAAAAATTATTCGCCTAATGAAGCAAATAACAAGTTGTTATCGATTGCTAAGTTAGTGAAGTTTAATGCCGCGAACTTGGCCGACGCATCACTAAACGAACTGCTTGTAAACCTGCAAGATAAAAATTTAAAAGTCATCGTGACCGATGTGGATTCAGAAGAGTCTTATCAGGCTTTAAAAGGGCAAGGGGCAACTTACTTCCAAGGGTATTTCTTTACCAATCCAATTGTCTCGACGCAAAAAGAGATTGCCAGTAATAAGCTAGCGATGTTGAAGTTGTTAGCCGAAGTGAATGACCCAGACATTGATTTTGACGAGTTGGCGCAAACAATTGGTTCAGACGTGAGTTTAACGCATAAGTTATTATCGGCGATTAACCATCCATCTAACGACCTTCCTCATGTGATTGAGAGCTTAAAAGAAGCCGTTAACTTCATGGGTTTAAAGCGTCTTAAGTTTTGGGTGAATATGCTGATGTTGTCTGACGTGGACGATGTGCCGATGGAGTTGTTGGTAACGGCGCTGGTTCGCGGTAAATTTTTAGAGAAAGTAGCCGAAACAGTCGGCAAAGCCGATGATAAAGAGCGTTATTTTATGGTGGGCTTATTCTCAACCTTAAACGCCTTTTTAAAAGCACCCATGGCCGATATTGTGGATGAACTTCCGTTGTCTGACGAGGTAAAAGAAGCGTTGATTAATCAGCAAGGTTCAATGGGTAAAGCGTTGTTCGTTACCCGCGCTTTAGAGCAAGGCAATACGCATATGATTATGGCTGGGTTAGAGGGCATGGATATTATGGCTATCTCTTCGAATTATATGAACGCCAATGGCTGGGCACGTAAAACCATTGCAAGCTTAGGCAGTGCTGCTTAAGGCGTGTTGTTTAGGTCACGTTTATATTCGGTAGCGAAGTTTTAAGGTGCTGTTTAAATCGACTATTGAATCTTTAACGGTTGGTGAGCATGTCTTACCGATTGTTAAAACCCACCGCAAAAAGTCCATTGGTATTAAACCGAATGCCAACCGTTTTGAACTTCATGTTCCTAAGCACCTCTCTGATCGAGCATTACGTAAAGTACTCGATAATCATGCTGCTTGGATTCACAAGCGTCTGCAAACTTTTCACAGCAAACCGCTCACCGTTTTTCAATTTCAGCTTAATGACAACTTAGTGTTTCTGGGTGAATCTTATGGCTTTGTCCCTCGGCCTTCAGCAGAACTTAAACGCATTTGTATCGAGTGCTCGGGACAGCAGCTTCGGTTGGCGGTACCGGCAAAAAAATGGCCAGATTCGCCTGCGGATTTAAAAAACGTTTTGGCTGCGCCGTTAGTAAACTGGTATAAGCAGCAAGCGGTGATGTACTTTGAAAAGCAGATGCCGTTGTATGCCCAACAAATTGGCGTCAAGTACACCGCGATTCAGGTAAAAACTTATAAATCCCGTTGGGGGAGTTGCTACTCAGATGGGCGTATTCAATTTAATTGGAAGTTGATGCAAGCCCCAGCCTGGGTGATTGATTATGTGATTGTTCATGAACTCTGCCATCTTAAGCACGCCAACCATTCAAGGGCATTTTGGGACTTGGTTGAACAGCACTATCCGCAGACTCTGCAAGCTAAAACATGGCTTAAAACGCATCAACATACGTTAATGGCCTTTTTAGTTTAAATGGTTGCATGTGATTTGTTAAATTAATTTGCGTAACGTGTAAGCCTTAACTGTACCGTAACCCGTATTCATTCATTATTTAGCCTGTTCAAGGCGCTATCTGGAAGCACTCTATGTCCGTTATTCACCTCACCGCTAACAGTCGTTTAACCCTTACATTAAAACAAGCTTCGTTTAGTCAACAATCTCAACAGGTCTCAGAAACCCCTGAGATTATGACCTTAACTCAGTGGTGGGATCAATGGGAGCAGGCCTGCTTAGTTCGTGGAGAGATTGCCTTTGAAGCGCAAGCTAAAAAGGTGCTGTCGGCGTTTGAAGCCCAATTGGTTTGGGAGTCCATTTTAGAAACTGAAAGCCAGAAACGTATTGATGAAAATGGCCAACCGTTAGATTTGTTAAATTTGTCTAGCACCGCCAAACAACTCTATCAGGCCTGGTCATACTGGATGGAGTGGTTAGACGCAGAGCAACAAGCCTTAACGGCAGATCAGCACTTTGATGCCGATGAAATTGAGTTGTTTAAAACCTGCTTACAAGCGTATCAAGTGACCTTAGAAAAAAACCACTGGCAAGACGATATTTTGCAGCAACAGCAACGTTTGCAATGGTTGGCTGAGTGGAAGGGCAAAGGTAAGGTGCGTTTGCCTAGCCGTTTTGAACTGCACGGGTTTGATGAAATAACGCCTCTTATGCAGCGTTGGAAAACGGTCGTGGCGTCGTTTGGTGTTGAGGTGTTTGAGCATCAAGAGGGTGAATTAATTGAACCGCAAAGTGTCGCCATTTATAAAGCGTTAGATCAAAGAGACGAAGTGCAGCAGGTCGCGAATTGGTGCCTACAACAGTGGTTAGAACGTCAACAAATCCAAGCGCCGCATACCATAAGGATTGGTGTAATCGCCCCCAATTTAGCGGATTATAAAGCGCCCATTAGTCGAGCGTTGCACGAGCAGTTCACCTTAGCCGAGCAACAGCATTTACCGTTACAGGACACCAATACTGAGTCGTTATTTAATTTCTCGCTAGGGGTGCCGTTGGCTGACGTGCCGTTGGTACAAAACGCTTTGCTTACGTTAAAGCTGTTTTGTCAGCCTAAACGCAGTTGCAGCTATACCGATTGGAGTGGTTGGTTAATCTCGCCTTATACGATGGGTGATTGGACTAAAAATCAAAAAACCGATGCCAAATTGCGTTCAAAACAGTGGGCCAGTTTTACGTGGCCAACGCTAATTCAATCGGAAATTTCAGAGGGGTTGTCTGATAAATTAAACGCTACGTTATCCACATGGCAACAGACTATCGAGGCAAGGGCAACGTCAAAAATGGGCGTTTCGGGTTTTGTTAATTTGGTCTCTGAGTGCCTACAGAACTTAGGTTGGTGCAGCAGTCGAACCTTAAGCAGTGATGAGAAACAGCAACAAAACGCTTGGTTTAAAACCCTAGAACAGTTCTCTGGGTTAACCGAAACGCAAGGTCAACAACCTGTGTCGTATTGGTTGATGGTGCTGCAACGGTTTGTCTCTGAAGCGGTGCACCAGTCGCAAAGTAAAGGTCTGCAACCGATTCAGGTCATGGGCATGTTAGAGGCGGGTGGTCAGGAGTTCGATGCGTTATGGGTCATGGGGTTAAGTGATGAAGCTTGGCCAAGAATGCCCAACCCCAATCCGTTTTTGCCGATGTTATTGCAACGTGAGCATAAAATGCCACGTTGCGATGCCAGTAAAGAGCTGGATTATGCCAAACAAGTGACCGAACGTTTGTATTACTCTGCCAAACAACAGGTTTGGAGTTTTGCGTCACAGCAAGGTGAGGCTGAGATGTTGATTAGCCCGCTGTTGGAAACTCCGCGTTTTAGTCATGCGACCCCCTACCAAGCGACCCCTTATCAAACGTTATCCAAAGCGAGCTTTGAGCAACGCAGTCCTTTAAGTTGGGTGCTGGATAATCGGGGGCCGGAGATTTTAATAGATAAAATTACGCCAATGAAAGCGCCCGGCGGAACCGGTATTTTGCAAGCACAGAGTCAGTGTCCGTTAATGGCATTTATTGATTATCGGTTGGGTGCACGCAACGGGCTTCAAATGGTGGAAGACGGATTGCAAACTACCAACCAAGGAACCCTTATTCACGAAATTTTAGAACATTTTTGGCTAGAGTTTAAAACCCAATCGGCGTTATTAACCTTAAGCGAAGAGGCGTTGCACACTGCGTTAAAGCAGCATATTCAGAGTAGCTTTAGTGAACTTGCTAACTCGTTTGACGCGCACTATTTAAAACTCGAGCAAGCGCGTATTTTTGAACTGCTTTGCAAGTGGATGGCATTAGAAAAACAGCGACCCAATTTTAGTGTGGTGGGCACCGAACAGGAAACCAACATTGTGTTGGCGGGCATTGAATTTAGAGTGGTGGTGGATCGCATTGATTTGGTGGAAGGTCAAAAAGTCATTTTAGATTATAAAACCGGTAAAGCGAATGCCGGAAATTTATTGAAAAGCCCGGTTAAAGCGCCCCAATTAGCGGTGTACTTGTTTACCACCGATGATGAAGTAGCAGGGTTAGGTTATGGATTATTGCACTCCGATGATGGCGTTAAAATCAGTGCCGTCGTCGAGGAAAATACCCTGTTTGATGCCAAAGCACGCAGTATTTTGGTGTTTGCAAAAATGGCTGAAAAAGAGGGTGGAGATTTTTATGAAGTGGCTTGGGCCGATTTTTTGGTCAGTTTACGGGATGAGGTTTTAGAACTAGCCTCGGCGATTCAACAGGGTGTCGCCGATATGCGTTTTGATAAACCGATTGATATTGCCTATGCTAATGGGCGTTTGGCGTTACGCTTGCCAGAGGTTGAACGTCAGCTGGCCGAAGCCGGTCTATTGCAGGAGGAAGAAGCATGAGCCAGTCAATTGATGATTTGATGAACGATGCGGTGAATGACGCTTTAAATGAATCTATGGACGATGCTTTAAATCAAAGCATGAACGACTATCAAACAGACCTGTTTACCGACACCGTTGAACCTCATACGGGTTTTGAGGACAGGTTTTCATTGCAAGCTGATAACGATTTGGTGGATGGTCAAGCACGGTTTGATGCGATTAATCCGTTTGCTTCTTACATTGTGCAAGCACCAGCAGGTTCTGGAAAAACCGCTTTATTGATGCAACGTTTTTTAGCGTTGTTGTCGCAAGTGGATCAGCCTGAAAAAATCATTGCCATGACCTTTACCAAAAAAGCCGCTGCCGAGATGCGTGAACGTATTATGAGCGCATTAAAGCTAGGATTGGGTGAGGCACCCGATAGTCATAAGTTATTTGAATTGAACACGTGGAAACTTGCCCGCCAAGTGTTAAAGCGTGATTCTGAACAGGCCTGGTCACTTTTACAAAACCCAAACCGATTGCGAGTTAAGACCATCGACGGCATTAACGGGTTTTTAGTCGGTCAAATGCCTTTGTTATCTCGAATGGGGGCACAACCTCAAATGACGGATAACGCCTCGGCGCTGTATTTAGAAGCCGCACGTTTGGCGTTGAAAGACAGCAATAGCAAAGAGTCGGTAGCCAGTTTATTGCGTTTGGTCAATGGCCGTTATAACCGCGCCGAATCGTTATTGGTTAGCATGTTACAAAAGCGTGATCAGTGGATGAACAATTTACTTGCCATGCGCAACGAACAGGCTCGCGAGAACCTAGAGTTTGCTTTGCAACTGGTGGTTCAGCAAGAGTTAAACACGGCTTCTGCACACTTGCGTTCGGTCAATGACGCCTTGCAAGAAATCGTCCAATTAGCGGATTACGCCGTGGCCAATGGGCAGGAACAACTCATCCCGTTAATCGGTTGTTGGCCATTGAATGATGCCATTGAAACCTTACCTGCATGGCGTGCTTTAGCCGGGTGGTTAATGACCAAAGATGGCAAAAGTTTGCGTAAAACCGTGACTAAAAATGATGGGTTTCCTGCTGGCAAAGGCGAAGCCAAAGCGAATAAAGACCAGTTTTTAAATGCCATGGCCCAATTACGTGATGGGCTTTACGGACAAGCGGTGTTGGAAAGCTTGCAAGTACTTCGTGATCTGCCCGACCCCGAATACAGTGATAGCCAGTGGAACGACTTACAGTGGTTAATTCAGCTATTAACGATTACGGCTGGGTATCTTAAAGTGGTGTTTCGTGGTGCGGGGCAAGCAGACTTTATTGAGGTTGCGCAAGCCGCCAGTCAGGCATTGGGTTCGGATTTAGAACCTACTGAACTCGCGCAACAACTGGATTATCAGATTGAGCATCTGTTAGTGGATGAGTTTCAGGACACCAGCAGTGAACAATATGCGTTGATTCATAAGCTGGTCGCAGGTTGGCAAGCAGGAGATGGCAAAACCCTGTTTATTGTTGGCGACCCGATGCAGTCTATTTATCGGTTTCGTGAAGCGGAAGTGGGTAACTTTCTGAAAGCGTGGGAAGGGCGTATTGCCGAGGTTGCTTTAACCCCTCTGAAGTTATTAGTGAATTTTCGTTCGAGTGAAGCGGTGGTTGATTGGGTAAACCAAAGCTTTAAAACGGTGTTTCCAAAACAGAATAATATTCAAACCGGGGCGGTGGCGTTTAGCAAAGCGGTTGCGCATTCGAATGCTCAGCAGATTGACGAATTAAAAAATCAGCAGAGTGATCTTGAAAAAGCTATTTTTGAGCATTGGCAAATTAACCGCAGTCATCGTGATGAAGCGAGTCAGGTGGTTGAACACATTCAAACACGGCTTTTGGAAATTGCCGACGACCCTAAAAAAAGCATTGCCCTATTAGGACGAACGCGCTCAAGTTTAATGGGCATTGCCACCTTGTTAAAACAGCAAGGTATTGTGTTTAGAGCCGTTGAATTAGAAGGGTTGCAAAATCGTCAAGAGATTCAAGATTGCTTAGCATTAAGCCAAGCACTGCTGCATTTAGCCGACAGGCCTGCTTGGATTGCCTTGTTGCGTTCACCCTTAGTGGGTTTATCGTTAAACGATTTGCACGCTTTGATGGGGCACGATTTATACCAACCGGTTTGGGCGTTAATGACCGCCAAGCCGATTGATGAGTTGGGTTTAAGTGAGGAAGGTCAGCAACGATGTGCATTGGCGATGCCCGTTTTAAACACCGCCATTCAACGTTTACACAGTGTGGCGTTTTCTTGGTTAGTAAAAGAGGTTTGGTTACGTTTAGAGGGCGCGCAATCGGTTGAAAATGAAACCGCATTAGAGAACGTTGAGGTCTTTATTCAAACCCTTACGCAGTTTGATGGTGAAACCCTTGAAGGAACCCGATTAGACGAGATGATTGAACGGCTTTATGCCAGCCCAGATGCGTCCGAAGGCAGCCAAAAAGTTGAGTTGATGACCATGCATAAATCCAAAGGATTGGAGTTTGATACGGTAATGTTACCGGGTCTTGGTCGTAAACCACGCGCTAATGACAGTCAGCTGGTGTCTTGGATGCCGTTTCTTGACTCTAAAAAGCAAACAGAGCAGGGTGACATGCATAAATGGTTGGTGGTGGCACCTCTGGATCAAAAAGGCCAAGATAGTTCATTGTTAACAGGCCTGCTCAAACGGTTTGATCAAACTAAAGAATCCAATGAGTTAGCACGTTTGTTGTATGTGGCCGCGACTCGGGCAAAAACGCAATTGCATCTGTTTGGGTCGATTGCGTTTAAAGAATCGGCCAAAGACAACCGTATCGCTCCGACCAAATCGAGTTTATTAGAAGCCTTATGGCCTTGCGTAAAAACCGAATTTGAAAGATTGTGTTGCGAGTATGAGGAATCTGAGTCTGAATCTGAAGGCGAGAAGCCACTACCCAAAGTAAGCCGAGTTCCTTTAGAGCACGCCCCTTTTTCTGAATTATTGCAGTTTAAAGCCTACAAAGTCCCCGTTGAATTGACGCAACCAAGCACGCTTACCGCTCAAACAGACTTAGTTATTGATAACCTAAACGAGGCGATGACGCCTGAACAGGCCTTATTAAATACGTCTGTGGGTAACTTAGTGCATTTGGTGTTAGAGCTGATTGTGGACGAAGGCATTGAAAACTGGAATGTGGCATTGGTTGAAACGCGTGCGCCATTTTATAAGCAGTGGTTAAAGCAACAAGGCTTAGGCGGTGAATTGTTAAACGAGGGTTTACGACGTGTTTTGGTTTCGTTAAACCATGCGGTTAAGAACCCGATAGTATGTTGGGCGTTAGATGGCAGTCATCAAGCATCAAGAACCGAATATCCGTTGACCTCATTTGATGAAGAGACCCAGTCTATTGCCAATCACATTGTTGACCGTACCTATATTGATGAACATGGGGTGCGTTGGATTGTGGATTATAAAACCAGTGTGTTTGATGGCGACAAGCAGCAAACGTCGGCGTTTATTGAAAACAAAATCGAACTCTATCGTTCACAGTTAGAACGATACGGTGCATTGTTTGAAGAGGTGGATGGTCACGCAAGAGCTCAAAAATGGGTATTGTATTTTAGTTATCTAGATCGCTGGGTAGAGGTTGCAGATGAAGCCTAAAACTTAGCTGCAACCTATATAACCTATATGTAACCTGAGTGGGAGTTCCGCTTATTCAAAACTAAAGTCATTTATCTCATGCGTGGTGCTTAATAAATTTTCAAAATCGTTTAAGGGTAGAGGGCGACTGAACAAATACCCTTGATAAATAAGGCAGTTATTTTGTTTTAAGAACTCTTTTTGCTCAATGGTTTCCACGCCTTCAGCCACGACTTCTAAATTCAATGTATTAGACATCGCAATAATGGTTTTAACGATGGTCGCATCGTCTGGGTCTTCAGTGAGGTCTCGTATAAAAGATTGGTCAATCTTAAGCTGCGCTAAAGGCAGGCGCTTAATATTAGACAGTGACGAGTAACCTGTACCGAAATCATCCATTGAAAAACGCACTCCAATATCCCGAAGCTCATTCATTGTTTGAATAGTACTTTCAACGTCGCTTATGATTAACGACTCTGTTAACTCTAACTTCAATTTATTTGGGTTGGCTTCTGTTAGGGTGAAAAGATCGATGATCTTACTAACAAAGTTGGGCTCAGCAAACTGTTTTGCACTGACGTTTACGGATAGATTGATATGTTTTAAAGCCTCTTCTTTAGACCAACTAACCAGGGTTTGACAAGCCGTAAGCAAAACAAAATCCCCGATAGGGATAATTAATCCGGAACTTTCTGCCATCGGGATAAAATCAGCAGGTGAAATAAACCCTTTGACCGGATGCTTCCAACGAATTAAGGCTTCAGCACCAATAATGTGGGTAAATTGGTCGACTTGTGGTTGGTAGTAAAGTTCGAGTTCCTTGTTGGTGATTGCAATTCGCAACTCTGATTGCAATTCGGCCATTTTTTCGATGTTAATTTGCATGTCTGGGTTAAAGAAGCGAACGGTATTGCGCCCCTGCTTTTTGGCTTGATACATGGCTAAATCGGCATGCGACAAGATAACATCAGACCCTTTGTTTTTTGGGTGAACAATTTCCACACCAATACTCGGGCTGGAATGATGACTGTATCCATTTAATACAAAGGGATCGTCAAAGGTTTTTAAAATCGTGTTGGCCATTTTTTCAGACTGATGAACGGCATCTATTTTGCACTCACCCAAATTTTCAAGCAAGACCACAAACTCATCTCCGCCTAAACGGGCTATGGTATCTACCTCTCTAACCGCATTTTTCAATCGTTCGGCTACCTGCTGCAATAGTAAGTCACCCACCATGTGACCTTTTGAATCATTGAGTGTTTTAAAATTATCTAAATCTATAAAGAATAGCGCACCGCATTGGCGAGAGCGTTTGGTATAACGAACCGCTTGATCCAAACGCTCTTTTAATAATCGTCTATTTGGTAAATCAGTTAATGAATCATAAAAGGCTAATTTTTCAATTTCATCTTGCGCCTGTTGTCGATCTGTCATGTCTGAAAAGTTAGCGACATAGTTTGTAATGGCATTTTGATCGTCTAATACGGCGGTAATGGTTAACCACTCTAAAAAAATGACGCCATCTTTACGCTTGTTCCAAATCTCACCTTGCCAAAAATGGGCCTGTTTGAGTTGCGTCCATAAGGTTTCATAAAACTGCGGGGGCTGGCGGTTTGAACGGAGTATTTTAGGTGTTTGTCCAACCGCTTCTTCTTCGGTAAAACCAGTAATGCGTGTAAACGACTTATTGACACGAAGAATAATACCGTTAGGGTCCGTTATCATAATCCCATCTTGGGTTTCAAAGGCCGTTGCAGATATTCGCAAAGCATCGTCTTTCATTTTTTGATTGGTAATATCATTAAAAACGGTGACGGCACCCAGTAGTTTATTTTCAATGATTAACACTTCACTGGAAACCATCACCCAAATTGTATTGCCTTGTTCATTAATAAACGTGAGTTCACCTTTAAAAGGCAGGTTTGTTTTAGTCACATTTTCAAGCGGGCAGGGCTCTATCGGTTGGTTTTTTTTGACAATGGTGTTGTGAAATAAATTATGTGCATTCTGACCAATAACATCTTCTTCTTTGTAGCCTAAAAGCTTCATTGCGGCCAGATTTATCATGGTTATGCAGCCATTATTATCGGTTACATAAAGTCCTTCACTCATGGTATCGTGAATATTTTTCAAGTATTCAGATTGGGTTTTATTGGATCTTAACGAGTGCATCATTTTGTAGAAAATGAAACTACCAAACAATAATATAATCGTCATAAGAAGTATGTGGTCATGATACTCCTCAACCAGTGTTTCAATTTGCAGGGAAGGGGAAACGGAAATTAAGTAGGCAAACTTTTTATTATCGATGTCAGGGATCGAATTCAGGGTCAAAGCATAATATTTATCATCGACGATATACGTTTTATAAAACGATTCTCCACCCCTTAACTTTAATTGGAAGCTTGGATCCGCTTTGGCTTGTAATGCCACTTTCTTAAACGTATCCGAGGCCACAGGAGGCGAAATGTTTAATAAACTTTCTGGGTCTTCTTCTAACCAGTCGGGTGAAAAACGGCTGGGTGCATAGAGAGAATTAAACGCTTTAAGTCTTTTATTTTCGGCTAGGTTTTGTCTATAAATAATACCAAATTCGGCGTTTGGGGAAAACTTGTTAAGGGCACTTGCTAGGTATGAAAATGGACGACCGTACTCGATACTTCCTAAAAATGTGCCTTGATACACTACGGGCATAATATGCTGATATGAGGCGAGGATTCGTCCAGTATCAAAGCTATGAACCGGCTTAAGTGTTTGTTTTGCAATGGCGATGGTGCGTCTTGTATTGGTAAGGTCATCCCCAAAAATATTTGGTTGAGAAAACCTTAAAAACACTTGGTTGTCCCGTGTATGAATAGACATGTCAAAACGATTATTGGTATGCTTTAAACGTTGTTTATAGTGATCATACAATGCTCGGTATAGATCAATTCGTGCTTGTTTTGCTTGAGCGGGATCCTGCGCTTTTTGAAGCAAGGTAAGGATTTCAGGTCTTTTAATAAACGTCTCAAAACAGAGTTCGACGCTGCCTTTAAACAGTTTTTGTACGGCAAGCCAATTGTTTTGTTGCAGCTCTAGAGTTGAATTTAACGTCTGGTCGAGATCGTTTTCATGGTTCAGTTTTAAATTTATAAAAAGGCCAGCCCAAGCTGTTAAGACAATCAACGCAACCAACACAAGACTGCGCTTTGACTTCGCCTCAGAAAGTTTAAAAAGATTCACTTAATGACCCCTTGCGAATTTTGTAAAGGCACGTCTCTGTTAGGGTAGAGTTGAATAACTTGATTAAATAAGTCGGGATTAAAAGGTGAGAACCCCTTACTGTTAAAGTCTTTATGTTGTTTTGGGTTGTAATCTAATAACGCTTGGCTAACTTTCTCAACTTCCTGTTTAGTCAAAATGTTTGAGTGAATGACCAGCGTAAAGGGCGGAAGTTCGGTCGATTCTTTAAGAATTTCTAAACCAAGGTTTTGGTAACGCTCAGCAATAAATCGAGCCAATCCACCGACGCTGTATTCTTTGCGAATTAAAGCTAAAGCCACATCATGATGAGACCCAAGGTATTGATAGTCTGATGTTTGCAGATTAAACCCTTGTTCTTTCAGTAAATGGTTGGTGACCAACCATCCACAAGTTGATAATGGCTGGGTTAACGCTATTTTAGGTTTCTCTAGGTTGTTCAGTTCGTTGAGTGATTGAATACCATCTATAGGTGCCGCTAAAACGCACTCGTAACGACTGGAGTTCGGTTGTTTATTGATGCTTACAAGCGGGATGTGCTCCATGCTCAAATCTTGTAACTTTAGATAAGGTAGTGGACCAAATTCGGCGAACTGGATTTCACCTTTCAAGAAAGCCTGAATGATTTCATCATAGGATTGGTACATCCTAACTTTGACGGGTCTGTTTAGAATTTTGCTTAGATAATTTGCAACGGGCTGTATTGTCGCTAAATTTAGCTTAGGGTTGCTGGTTGGAAGCGGAGTGAAATATAAGGTTTCTTCTTTTTTCACGGTTACGTTTGTGGATGGCACAGACTCAGCTCTTACCGTAAAGGTCAGTATAAAACTTAAAATAATGATGTTAAGAATAAACGTTTTATACACAACGGTACCTGTTAATTTATACGTTGAAAACTGAGAGTTTTGAGTGTAATAATATAGATGTTAGCACAATTTTTTTTACATAAAGCTGATAATACGCTTTACTGCTACATAAGTTTCTGCGGTGGGGGCTATTCATCGATTAAAGTAATTTTTTACTTTATTCTATGGGTATTATCAGTCATTTTAACGCTCGCGA
>Ga0307994_1001013_pt1 | contig 17826 bp, 17 predicted proteins | sample EllFjometagen261_FD_203171 | JGI IMG/M metagenome (GOLD analysis project Ga0307994, IMG submission 203171) | Marine microbial communities from Ellis Fjord, Antarctic Ocean - #261 | ecosystem: Environmental > Aquatic > Marine > Unclassified | place: Southern Ocean | collected 2014-11-02 | reverse complement strand
CGGCCTTGAACATCACCTGTGCAAGGTTTCCTCGCCATCATACCAAACATCGCGTACCAGCCCACCTGAAATCCGGTAATGATGCGCCGAAACATTACCGCGTTTTGTTTTAATCGCCTTTAGACCAAGATCTACTGCGCGCACGCTCATGATCTTTTCGTCAATGGTGTTCATCAACTTGCCGCTACGCACGATATCGTCGTCCAAAAGGCTGGCGGGCAGCCTTCCCCCACAACGGCATGACAGCGATCAATATTTGAAAACGAAAAGGTCGGATGTTTGTCCAAAACATCGGACCTTTTGCAAACTCGGTCGCGTCTTAATTGCGTGTCCACGTTCCGCCATCGCGGCAAATGCCCAACACACAACCCGAAACCGCCAATTGGTTCCCGTTCAATTGCAGGCGTGAATTATAGGTTTTATCGCGATCTGGCGACCACACTTGCCCACGGTAAGCGCCATCGCCCCCGGATGGGGTCGTGTCAAAAATAATCTGACGGCCAATGCTGGGCGTTTGGATCGAGGCACCGCTGCTGTCAAACGCCTGCACCAATGTGCCACACAGCGCTGCTCCGCAAGGGGCCACGTTAATCACACCCGATTCGCCGTTGTCATCGGCCGATGTGCGCCAATTGCCTTCTAAAGGGTCCGCTGCGGCGGCAGCTGCAAAGCCGACAATCGCAGCTAAAGTGATTAATGTTGTTTTCACAAAAATCTCCTCCCTGAAAGGGCGTTTACAGGGACCGCAAAATCGACCGCAAGACCAAGGGCAATTCCAAAAAGACGCATATCAAGCTCCATTATGTTTTTATAAGATTGATACGCTTATGGTCTGTGAGGCTTACATAAAACTTACAATCATGAAATATTACGTTGGCAGCCATTACCGAAGCCGCCGTTCGTAGATAGCGCAGCATCGGTCAAAATGGGCTCGACGCCGCCATTAGCTGCACCTTGCCCGAAGGTCCGCACTAGGCCAATTGTTTACAACAGCTCAACAGCCTCACTCAGCTGCTCAGAATTGACGTCGATGTACCTCTGGGTGGTGCTTATGTGGCTATGCCCCGCCAATTCCGCCAACAAACGCACACCCACGCCTTTGTTGGCCAACCTCGTGATGTAGGTGCGTCTTCCCGAATGGCTTGACGCATCTTTGAAACCCACTGCCTTGTAGATATCTAGAAACAGCTGGCACATGGTGTTTGCTGAGAAGTGCCCGCCTTTTTGGCTGACAAACAATGGGCGCTTAGGGTCAGTGATGCGGATGCAAGCACTGTATTCCAGCAGTGCTTTACGAAAGCGTTGATTGAGATACACCGTGCGTGTCTGCCCGCCTTTGCTCTGTGCCGCTGATAGAATGAACTGCTCACGCACAGCACCGTCTTCATCAAACACGTTGCCAACGGTAAGTGCGGCGATCTCCTTTGCCCTAAGCCCTGCATAGAAGCTGGTAAGGATGATGGTCTCATCCCGCACTTGATGCCGACGACTTCGCGTATATTTTATAACGCGGCGCAGTTGAGCCTCGTTTAGCGTTTGTGCTTGGCGCATCGTGCTATCTCCTCAAAACCTAACGTTATGTTAGCTTTGAGTATAAAGTCTGAGGTATTGGTCTTCCTACCGGAAAGACGCCCTTGCTGAAGCGTATACTTTACAATGACTTACGCAATAATCTCATACAATGCACATTCTATGAGGTTTTGGGCTGTGTGATTGCGCTCGTTGGAACAACAGCGTGCGTTGCATTGCAGCGATGCTTTGATTGGGTGTATTTGCTTTGGTCATGGCGTCACCGCCTTGCTGGCCATGACGGTTTCTTCAATCAGGTCGATCAGATCTCGCGCGCTGCCATCAAAGTTCTGCAGCATCATGGCGACGTCTTGTCGAGTAGGGTTAAGTCCTTCGGCTTGAAGAATGGTGAGTGCACGCAGCACCCAATCAGCGTTTGAGGGTGGATCTAAATCAATCACACGGAACCTGCTGAGCATGGCCCCCATGATGCGGCTTTTGTGGTTGGTCGTGGCTACAAAGCGGATCAGATGACGTTTAGCATCCATAAACTCCCTAAACCCTGGCTGTACGCTGCGCAGATCCATCTCATCAATCTCGTTGATGACAATCAAGGCTCTGTCAGGATTGGCGAACATCTGATGGTTCACCTCAGCCATGATCTTGGCTTCATAGTCTTTACCGAGACTGGCAGCGTTAAACTCCCAGTGCATGTGCTGGATGTTAAGATGCTCAAAGTAACTGTGCGCAATCACACGTGCTGCTTCTGTTTTCCCCGCACCGGGAGCGCCTGCAAGCAACAACGGCTTTGAAGGCGGCTGCATACAGTATTGTTGGATGACCGCTGCATTGAGTGGGTCTGCAATGACCAAATCGTCAAATGTGCGTGGCAGGTGTTTGAGGTCAAATGACATACTCAAATCCTTTCGATCTATAAGTATTGAATGGGGCAACATGCAGCTGCCCCACTGGGTGTGCAGTCTCAGCCGTAGGTATGAGACACAGCACCGTTGGTTTGCGCTGATATTGTTGCATTGGACCCAACACGGATCATCTTGGAGGCGAACTCACGTACATCGCGTGCACGTTTGGAGGCGAGATCACCTGCATCAAGCTTGGCCAGACTTTCCTGGGCGCGCTCATCAAGGTCTTTGCCCGATGACACCAGCACAGCGTCAATGATGCCCGCTTCGTTGCAGCCATACACAATTGTGCCAGTGCCGTTGTCATTGCAGCGCACAAGCGCAACTGCATAGTCTTCCTCATAATCAGTATTGGGTTGAATGAAGGTTGGCAGATCGAATGTGCTCACCCCAACCTGGACTTCTATGAGACCTTCTAGCGCCAGCTTCTTGAAGTCGTCTTTGGACATGTTGGTAGACTTCATGCTTTTGGGCACACGGCGTACTTCCTCAAGACCGCCACATTCCTGCACATAGCTGGTAAAGCTTTGATCCGGGCCCTTCATATCGTGAGCGATGGCAACAACACGGGCATAGGCCTCTTCACGACGTCCTTGCCCCGCAAACACGTAACGGATGACTTTGAGAGCAAGGCTCGTATTAGCCTGTGTTTTTACTTCAAGGTCCGTAAGGAGAGCTGCAAAGGCACGACGCTTACCAACCTCAGCTTTAAGTTCAGCATAGAGCGCGTGAACGTTCTCCAGGATTGCATAAAGTTCCTCATTCGCAGCGCGTAGATAGCCATCTTCCCACTTTGTGCGGGCAGTATGCATTGCCTCAAGCCGAGCATGAATCTCAGTTTTGATTTGTGTTTGAACAGACATTTTTATTCCTTTCGATTAACGTTTGCATCCATCAGCAAACAATTGAGTAAAGGCCTAACCCCCAGTTAGCGAAGTCAGCAGTTGGTGATAGGCTGCAGCATTTATGTGTCATGCTGAGATTGTTATAATCGAGAGATCGAGCTATTTTTTGACTCCAAACGCATTAAACGGAGATGGAGTCATGCCCAAAGAATGGGTCTATGAAGGCGAAAAGGCACTTAGTTTTATTACAGCCCCACCTAACAACGCAGAAATTGCGCACACTCGCTTTAAAAGTAGTCGTAATCTACCGTACAAAGAAGCTGAGCCTTACAAATCTTCCCTTTACTATTGGTGGTGGGCTTTTCTGCGGCGAAACCAGCAGTATAAACAAACATGCAAAAAATGCGGATCTGGAAGGATGTCTCGTTTATATCAAGATTTTGGCGACATTTTTGAGAACACGTTTTTAAATTGGTGGAGCTCTCACCAGAGTTTGTTTGCAGAGCAGGACTGCTCAGGTGCAAACACTAGTAATGACCATGGTTTAACATATCAAATTAATCCTTTTAGACCACTTCATCACATACAAGAAGAAATCAAAGCACTGCACATGCAAGCTCAGGCGATTATGCCAATGCAGGGTTCAACTTTTACATCAACAGCCCTTTATCCTATTTATACCAATGTATCTGCTCACACCCTATATCGCGTGTTAACTATATGGGATTTGAGGCAAGCATATCCGACAGACAGTGCCTTTGATCTCGGCATATTGGCGGGGTTGCGCCCTAACTTGATGCCAGTGTCAAAGTATGGCGCTACACGCACTGTCCGCGCCGTTGAAATTAAGGTTCATAACAAGCGCGCACGCATTAGCATATCAAATCAAACCAACCGATATTTGCGTACAGCGGAACAATATATTGAGAATGTTGGGCGTGGTATTTTCCCAAAGGCACTGCGCCGATAATATTGAACCATTGTTTTTATTGGATAATAAGGCAAACACGCTGTTTGGAAACGCCATGTTTGAGTTTTTTGTCAAACACGCTGTTTGCAACAGGAGTGTTTGGTTATTTGTAAATAAACGCCATGTTAACATTGCATGTTAAAACACCCTGTTTGAACTGTACTCATAACTGAGTCCTCACTTTAATGAGGGCAGATTTGCGATGTTTGTGTTTGAATAATCGTTATTTGGGGTGATCAATCAGTTGGCCCTGGCACCTATCAGTGGTTTAAACAGCAATCTGATTAATATTCCTCTGCCAGCATGATGGTGAGAACACGTGCAGTGACAGTCTGGTCGCTTGGATCTGGCGAGTGCATGTGCAGATCGAGGTCGTAGTAATCAATTTTCCAAAAGCATGTTGTGCCCTCAAGTGTGATTGAGCCGAAGTCATGCTCCCCATATGGGTCATTGTCGGTTGTGAAGGCGTCAAACAGTTGTACCTGCCGTAATACCGCATCTACATTCCCTAAGGCCTGCACACCCACAGTGATGATCACGCGACAGTCCATGAAGGTTCGCCGTGCCTGATCATTAAGTGCTGCTATAATGGGGGCATTTACATCAGGCATTTGCTGCAGCTTTGGCAGCACCTGGTTTGAGACGTGGTTGACGTTCTGCAACCTTGGTAATGGCCGCATCCAACTCCCCCGCAGCTGCTGCATTGAGGAACGCATCTAAAACCCCAGCTACATCTGCAAGTGTCTTGACCAGTACTGCATTGTTGGTGCCATCAGCTGCGATCACACGCGCCCCATAACGACACTGCACATACCAACCGCCATCTTGTTCAAAGAACCATGGGCGAATGCGACGATGCGTTTTGACCAGTACACGTTCGCCCATGTCATTGGTCATCCACTTGTCGCGCTCAACGCGGTGATCTTCTTTTTTAAGTGCAGCGGCGTGCACCAGCTTTTGTTCTTTAAGTCCTGCTACGAGCTTATCACGTCGCGCAATGATGGGATCGCGCTTCATACTGCGATCAACTGTTTTAAATGTAAGCTTTGCCAAATGTGTCATATGCGCTCCTTGCTGCTTGGTTACAGCTAAAGCGTATGTTCACTTTGATGCATGGACTACCGGAAGTACAGTCAAGTTACTGATTTAATGTGATAATAATTAATTGTGGTGATTGTGTATATGTGTGCAGTGTTGCCCCGATGTGTTCTTGTGGAATAATGTAAGGCTTTAGAGCAGCGTACACACACCGCCCTACGCCCATAAAAAAAGCGTCTAACGGTTTGCTCCGCTGACGCTGTGTTAAGCTGTTATCTCTATGTCTGTTTGATCATCTTCGTTTTGTCTGTGTTTGTTTGAACCTTCGTTGATGTTCTATGTTTGAACATCTTTGTTTTATCATCTTTGCTTTGTGAAGTTTGTTTGAACAATTGCTCGTGAACAAGGATGTGCCAAGACCTGTGTCATTGGCATCTGTGTTGTTCAAACTGCTCAAGTGCTTGCTGCGCGAAGGGGCTTAGCCACGCTCCATCATCTGCAAATCACCGGTTGCCTCGTATGCTGCCTGTTGTGTGTTTAATGCCTGTTGTGCCTGCCTAAGCCAGAGGGGGCTGGCTGCCCTTTGAATGCGTTGTGCCTGTTTAAGATGATTATAGTCTTTGAATACATTGGCTGCTGTCTGATCATCCCAGGACATAGCGTCTAAGAATGTGTCTGAGCCCATGCGCCAGTATTCCCGTGTGAGATAAGATGCGACAGCTGTTCTGTCTGTTACGGGCATGATCCAGTTCTTAGCCAAGGGCGCTGTTTGAGCATGGTGCTGCGCCCACACTGCGTTGAGTACACAGCACATGCTTTGCGTGTCGTGCAGTGGGCTCTTCATCACAAAGTGAACGTGGAAGTTCTCATGGTCTGAGCCTTCGTGGGCAAAACACCATCTTGGTACACGCATGTTCTGACGTTCAGCGGCTTTGCCGTAGATCACGCGGTCCATCTTGTTCCAGTAGCTGCGCAGAAGCTTGTCTGCACTGCCACGCCCAATGGTTCTGCCGTTCACAAACTTGAGCGTTCCAAACACATCCCAGTCTTGTGCCATTAGGTGCTGTACCAATGATTGCCGTTCTTGTTTGCGCTGTTCAAATGTCATTGCGGTTCTCCGCATGTATTTATCAACGAGACAAGAAAACTCTCTAGAAACGGCAGACGAGTAATAATTGTCCGCACGAACACCCCGCAAACATTACGAACTGCCGCAATCGAGATAAATACCAGTGCACACAACGCATTGGAGACAGCATATGAGCATAAGACTATTAGAACACATGCGGGACGAATTAATACACACAGGCATTGTGCAGAACACACCAGAGTTTTGTCGCAGCTGGCTAGGGCGCAGCGAAGGATATATCCGTGTGCTGCGTTATCATGGAATTGAACCAAGTGTTGAAACACTGACGATCTGTTCCAACAAGCTGGGGTATTATGCGGCGCGCTTAAATGCGTCAGATACTGAGGACCACAAAGCGTGGGCCGCAAAGCTGATCAACCTCAAAGCCCTGTGTGATAGTGCTATTGCAAAGCAAGCTGAGGCAGTGTGGCGTGCCCCTGAACGAATGGCAGTATGAGCGTCTGTTCGAAATGGGTTCTACAGCCCCAAAAAAATGCGCTGCGGTTTTTTGTAGGGAAGTACTTATCAAGTCTGGGTGGCTTTTTGTGTACCCCACTCCCGCAATCAGGAGTAGCATATGAGTGACCGTGACGAACTCCGCCGACTGATTGATGTAATTGAGAAGGCCTCCGGCAGTGGCAGCGTCGAGCAGGCTGTTGATGACATCAAAACCTTTGCCAACACCGCGAGCTTTCTAGTCAACAAGCTTGATACGCGGCTTAAAGGTGGTGAGGTACAGGCGAAGAACAAGCCAAAGTCACGCATGGGCAAGGCCATCTCAACAGTGCCCAAACCCAACGCGCCAACAACACAAAGTTCGCCACCCGAGCCGTCGTCTGCAAATACATCCGGTATGCCAACGGCGACCAGTACATCAACGTCACAGGCTGACTTTGAGCGGCTTAAACCTCAGAGGTCGCAACCACCCGTTGGGGCAGGTTGATCGCAGTGGTGTCTGTTGCCGTCTGCCCTGCGGCTTGCGGGGGTGACATGTCATGGTCCGCTATGTGTGGCTGCTAACGCGGGTTGGTGGATTACGCAGATTTTTAGCGCACAACTACACGGTTTTGGTCAAAGAAGTGTGTTTGATTTACTTGTTGCGGTTTGTGTTGGCAGGCATAGTTTAAATGATAAGCAGTCTTGATTGTCTAATTTGAAATTGAATTAACCCAGCTGGGCACCTGTGTTGATATTTTAAAGATGACCCAAACCTTGCTGAAATTCGTTTTAATCAAGGCTTCAATCCAGAACCATTTTGATCATGAAAGACATTTGGAAAGCAGGCAATCCTTTAAGCAAAAACGCAGTGCCGCTCTCATTGAGTGATTTCAAATCTGCGCTTCATATATTTGTGTGAACGTGATGCTTTGAGACCTGTTAGACTTTGTCTGATAACGCCACCCTGACGACGGATACTGTTAGACTTTGTCTGACACACCAACTAAAATTCTTTGATATGCTTATATATAGTGTTCCTTGATACTCCTAGGCGACGGGATACTAGGCTTACGTTTTTCCCAGAATCTAAAAAAGTTTTCTTGATAAGTATGCAGTTTTCTTTTTTTATTGGTGACTTGACACATGAAAAGCATGGGACAACCTTGTCTAAATTGAAATTTTGATCACCTTCAATAAGCTCAGCGTGCAAAGTTAAACCATCTGATTTAGCTACCATTAATCTTATTGTATTTTTCAATTGCTTGATTTGCCCCGGCCAATCCATTTCTTTTAAGACGTTTAACGCCATCTGGGAAAATTTGTGTTCGCTTGAGATTTGCCTGAGGATTTCTGTTGCTATTCTTTTGAATTCTATTCTTTGATTTATGCTGGGCACTATAACGTTAGCCCCACATATATTTTCTAAAAAAATTGGATCCATGTCTTGTGATGCATGCAGGTCTGCAATGGATATTCGACTGGAAACGAAGATAGCTCTAACCTTATTTGTATTTTCTTCTGTTTTAACTTCTTGGTTTGCTTCAAGAACTTGAGCTAATACTCTCTGAATTTTTAGAGGAGTGTGCTCTACATTCTTCAGAAATAAGCTTCCACCTATGGCTTTATATAACTTGCCTTTTGGCATGGCTGGTTGATTTTGGCGAAAGAAGGCTAGCTTGCCTTCGTCACCAAACAGCTCGTTTTCGAAGTTGTCTTCGGACAATAAATCACACTTTATTTCTATAAATTTTTTTGAGTTAAGAAATCTTCTATGTAATTCGATAGCGGTTGTTTTTTTCCCAGATCCTCTTGGACCCTCTATGAATATACACAGATTTTGTTTGAGAGCTTTACCCGCAACATTTAGGTGCTTTTTTAGGCCGCTATCCTCAATAATATAATTAAAATTGCATTCGCTTTTTTGCTTCTCACTAACATTTTTTTGTTCTGGATGGCTTTGGAATTTAGGCATCAAACTGTTTGTATTTTTAATCGAGTTCAATTCTACTATTCGTTTATTTGTGGACTCACTTAACTCCATAAACACAGCAGACCCCATAACGTCGTGTATTCTGATTATCTCGTTGGAGCCAAGTCGGGTAATTGCGTTTGAAAAGGGTATTTCAAAAACGTCTCCAAAGTGACGTTTTTGTGAAATATTGAGACCGTTCAACATTATCTGTGCATTTGTATTTGCGCCTTCAATAAAACCAAGTTCGTCAACTGCTAAAAGTGCTACGCTGGTGGTCGAAAGGTATTCGTGCCGAGCGTGGAAACTAATCACTGAACAACCCTGAAATTCATCGATGAATAAGCGATTTTCAACATTCATACAGGCCAGTTTTACCAATGCTAAGGTATGATGCTGCCTAGAAGATGCATCTGATGTTGCATCAATCATTCCTACAATTTCGTTTCTTGGATTGTAAATCGGTGCAGCGAAGCAAGACAATCCTCCAAGTTTTCGAAAAAAATGGTCCCTGCCTGCTACTATTTGCGATGAACCAGTATGCAAGCAGAGGCCTAAAGCGTTGGTGCCGCGATATTGCTCTGTCCATATTGATCCAGGAACTACTGCGCGACCAGCGTCGCTATTTTTAAATTCTTCATCTCGTAGTGCGTCTATCACGATGCCTGAGCTGTCTGCGTAGGCAACCATGAAGTTAGTACCCGCGATTTGGTTGTAGAGTAGTTCTAATTCAGGCATTACAAATTGCTTAATGTACTCGTTTTTTTGATTGACCTGATAAAAATCTACCTCTGATATCACTGCATCGACAGGTTTCCCATTGGGGTCTAGACCAAACGATGAGCTGCGCTGCCAACTGTCATCAAGTGACGCTTTAGATATTTTTATCTCAGTTCCTAAAGCGGTCTGTGCTTCAAATTCATCGATATTTATGATGGAATTTTCATTCATATTTAGCTCCAATAGCCATTGTTATATACTACTTTATTCAAGCGGTAAATTTTGCATCTGTTCATTAATTGAACAATTATTGGGCGCTTATGATCAAAAGTGAACACTAATGAGCGTTGTTTGAATTATAAATGCGTCCTTATAAATATTCAACTCGTACCGAAAGGCTGAATATGAAAGCGCAAGTTTTAAAATATTATGACGATCATTTGACTGCACCATCGTGGGTGGATCTAGAAAATGTCGCCGACCCCAAAATAGAAAAAGCCAGTGATGTGATCGTTAGAATTGGTGGTGCTGGGGTTTGTCGTACAGACCTTCACATAATCGAGGGCGTTTGGCGTGAAGCAACAGACCCTGACCGCAAATTGTTGCCACTAATAATGGGGCATGAAAATGCCGGCTGGATTGAAGATGTAGGCAGTGAAGTTGAAGGCCTCAAAAAAGGTGACCCAGTTATTGTTCATCCAAAAATTACAGGTGGTACATGTTTGGCGTGTCGCCGCGGACATGACATGCATGGAGAAAATGGATCTTTCCCAGGCGTTGATTGCGATGGTGGTTATGCAGAAGCACTCAAAACCTCTGTTCGAAATATTGTGAAATTGCCTAAGACGCTAATCCCGAAAGAGGTGGCGGCCTATTCAGATGCCGGGCTAACTGCATACCGTGCCGCTAAAAAAGCATCTCGCCATTTATTGCCAGGTCAAACATGTGTCGTGATCGGCTCCGGCGGCCTTGGCCATATTGGCATACAAGTTCTCAGGGCAATGTGCGCAGCTGAAATCATTGTTGTAGACCCATCGGAGATGGCTCTGAAACTTGCAGAAAGCTGTGGAGCTGATGAACTTGTTAAAGCTGATGGAAATGAGGTCCAGCGAGTTCTTGAGCTGACCAAAGGCAAAGGAGCTGAAGCTGTTTTGGATTTTGTAGCTGAGAGGGGGACAACTTCGAAGGGTCTCGCAATGACTCGTGAGATGGGGAGTTATTACGTTATCGGATATGGTGAAGATATCAATGTAAGCGCCTTCGAAATGGTCACAACAGAAAAAAATATTATTGGTAATCTTGTTGGAACGTGGGCGGAACTGACTGAATTAATGTCTTTGGCCGATAAAGGTAAAGTTAATCTAGCGACGCAAGAATATAGCCTGGCAAATGCGAATTTGGCTTTGCAGGACTTAAACAACGGAAAAGTAAAAGGCCGTGCTGTACTCGTGCCTTAAAAAAATTATAACCGGGAGGAACTACAATGAAAATAACATCAAGTGTAAGTTTGTTAGCTATTGGCGCTGTGCTGCTAGCAGGCACAGCTCAGGCTGATAAGTGGAGTGATCAGTTTCCGCATATTAAAAATTCAGGAGACATTCCAGGTCAGTGTTCTTATGAGGCTATGTCCAAGAAGGATTATTCAGGTCAAAAGTTGACTATTAATACCCATGCGGTGCCTGTCATGGGTGAGCCTACTGCACTCCACGCTGAACAATTCAGTGCTCTAACTGGAGCAGAAGTGAAAGTGATCCATACGCCAGCTGGTGACCTGTACTCCAAAGCAATGATACCGTTTCAAGCAGGGCAAACCCCGTATGATATTGTGTTTGGCTTTTCAAACTTTCTCCGAGATTGGAAGCAATATCTTCAGCCTATTCCTGCCAAGTATGTGAATATGAAGCAGATGCAAGACGTTACTCAGGGTCACATTGATGTGAACTCGTGGGGTGGCGAGATGATACAGTTTCCAATCGATGGAGATCGTCATTATCTGAAATATCGTAAAGATGTGATTGATAATCCTGAGTATCAAGCCAAGTATAAGGCTGAGACTGGTAATGAGCTGCGCATCCCACAAACGTGGAAAGAATATGCTGAAATGGCAGAGTTCTTTAACGGATGGGATTGGGATAATGATGGTGAGCTAGAATATGGCTCTGCTGAGGTCATGAAAAAAGATGATTTGATGTATGCTGCATTTTTCAGTCGGTCAGTAGCTTACTCAAAAAACCCACGCGTGAAGGGTGGTTTCTTCTTCGATCTGGAAACTATGGAGCCGTTGATTAACGGACCGGGTTTTGTTGCGGCACTCACAGACTGGGTTGAGGCAACAAAGTATGTACCACCAGGTGGCATGAACTTTGGATTAGGCGACGAAATCAACTCATTTGGTGGAGGTCAAACTTTATTTAGTTACTCGTGGGATGATGCTTTTGTAGCTGCAATGCAAGATGATAGCCCAATCAAGAATAAAGTGGGTGCGGCACCCTTACCTGGCTCGGACAGAGTCTGGAACAGATTGAGTGGAGCCTGGGAAGATACATACAACCAAGCACCATATATAGTTTGGGGTTGGACTGCCGCGGTTGCCAAGGAAAGCAAAAACCACGACATGGCTTTTGACTATCTTTGTTTCTTCGCAAATGATGCTAACCACCAAGCAGATATTGCGATTGGTCGTTTTGGTGTAAATCCATTTAGAAAATCAGATTTTCTTCCTGAGATTTACGTCAAAAATCAAGGTTGGGACCCAGAAATTGCGCAGCAGTATTCTGAGACCCTACTTGAAATGGAAGAAGGAAGCACAAATCTCGTATTCCCTTTACGTGTACCGGGTGTGTTCCAGTTTAACAGTGCGGTTGCAACAGGAACAGCCAAGGCCTTAGCAGGTCAGCTTTCACCACAGGAAGCATTGGACGAAGTCGCTGCTGAGTGGAAAAAAATCGTAAAGCGTATTGGAGCTGATACAGTTCGTGAAGCATACGCTATCGGTGTTGCTCTGGAAGATTCAGAGTAAAGTTACCCAAAAAGTGAAAAAATTAGAGCGCCCCGTTTGGGGCGCTCCATAAACAAAGGAAAGACGATCAATGAATTTTAAACATAAATATATGTTTTTACTTCCCGGGCTTCTCGTTCTGCTAGCAATCTTGATTTTTCCGATTGGCTTTACGGTTCGGTTAAGTCTCTCAAGCTGGGACAGCTTCTACCCTGGCCTAGATTTCATTGGTTTGGAAAATTACGTCAGACTTTTTACTGACGATTCACGCTTTTGGGAGGCTTTTGGTCGCCTGAGCTTACTTTCTCTAACTACGGTATTTCTCCAATATATTATAGGATTCTCTTTAGCTCTCTTGGTATGGAAAGAGATCAGGTTTCAGAGGTTATTTAGAGTTTTGTTCTTGATACCAATGATGACAACACCGGTCATAATGACGGTTGTTTGGCGAACTGTGTTCCATGAATCATTGGGTCCGGTGAACGATTTTTTTAGTCTTTTTGGAATGCAACCACTTTGGCTTAGCAGTGAGATTTTATCCAAATTCACAGTGATATTAGTAGAAGTTTGGCAGTGGACGCCATTTATGTTCTTGCTATTGCTTGCCGGTCTCTTATCGCTGCCAAAAGAGCCATATTTAGCAGCTTCTATTGATGGAGCAGGTCCCGTCCGAACTTTTGTTTATGTAACATTTCCGTTGATGGCACCGATTTCAATTGGTGCAATCATTATTCGCTTAATCGAAGCATCAAAAATTATGGACACAGTATATGTTTTGACCTCGGGCGGCCCCGGCACTTCTACGGAAACATCAAGTTTTTATATATTTATAAAGGGTTTGCGTGAATTCCAGTTTGGGTATTCAGCGGCTCTCTCCATTACGTATCTGATTATAATGATTATCAGCTTCACTGTAATTGCAAAAATTCTAGTTAAACTGATGGTACGAGGTGAATGACATGAGCTTGTTCTATTCCACGCTAAAATATCTTGCGGTTACGCTTTGGAGTATGTTTGTGATTGCTCCGTTTCTCTGGGCACTTACAACATCGTTCAAAGACTTTCAGTCAGTGACGAGTGGCGCGACGTATATTCCTTGGGTTGATTTCGAACCAACGCTTGACGGTTGGCGATCACTTTTCAAGTCGCCGGCACAAGGTGGCATCGCCATAGTAGAGCCGTTTTTTAATAGTGTCATTGTGACAGCTGCGGGTAGTGGCATAAGTATTATTCTTGGAACTTTAGCGGCCTATTCTTTATCAAGGTTTACTTTTCGGGTAGGTCCCATCCGCAACGGTGACATTACCTTTTTCTTTATTTCGCAGCGGATCATGCCACCGGTTGTTTTGTCTATACCGTTTTTCATCATGCTAGGAAAACTAGGTTTGCTCGACACGTTGTTTGGATTGGTTTTAGTTTACGTAGTATTGTTAATGCCAATTGCCGTTTGGATCATGGTGGATTTTTTCAATAAAGTACCGATCGAAATCGATGAAACTGCTCTGATTGATGGGTGCAATCCCTATCAGGCCTTTTTCAAGGTGGTTTTGCCGAATTCAGTACCAGGTATTATTGTGGCCGGAATGTTTTGTATGATTTTCGGTTGGACTGACTTTTTCTTCGCATTTATTTTAACGTTTACTGAAGTACAACTCCTGCCCGTAGCTATTGTTGCTTTGAACTCCTCCATCACACCATGGTGGAGCCTGTCTGCCGCAGCCTTGGTCAGTGTCGCTCCATTAGTTGTAGTTGCGTTTGTCGTGGAGCGCTACTTGTCAAAAGGTAATCTGTCAGGAGCACTTAAATAAATGTCACTAATAGCTTCAAATTTAAGTATTAAACATGAAAAAAACTTTCATCTTAATGACGTCAGTTTTTCAATGTCAAAAGGTGAAATTTATACAATTATTGGCCGTACACTGGCGGGTAAAACCACACTACTGAAAACTATAGCTGGTCTTATTTCTCCAGATAGCGGGGGATTAACTTTTGATGGTCACGATTTTGGGGGTATCCCTGTTTGGAAGCGTGAAATTGCGATGGTTTATCAACAATTTATTAACTATCCGCACCTGACGGTTTATCAAAATGTTGCTTTTCCTTTGAAGCAGCGTGGTATCCAAAAAACAGAAATTCATCGGCGTGTAATAGCAGCGTTGTCCCAGGTGGGACTTGAAGGTTTTGGAGATCGAAAAATTCAGGCCTTGTCTGGTGGGCAGCAACAAAGAGTCGCTTTAGCGCGATCACTTGTCAAAGAAGCAAAGATTGTTTTGTTAGATGAGCCTCTCGTTAATCTTGATTATAAATTGCGCGAACAATTGCGCGAAGAGTTTCGAGGAATTTTTGATACTAAGGCTTCGGAGGATTCAATATTAATTTATTCTTCGACTGATCCTGTGGAAGCTATGCAGTTAGGTGGCCAAATTTTGGTAATGGATGAGGGGCGTATTATTCAACAGGCCAGTGCTAAAGAAATCTACGAAAATCCAATTTCTACCAAAGTTTCTCAAATTACAAACGATCCTGCGATGAATTTGTTTGAGGGAAGGATTGAGGATGGTTGTATTGTTTTGAGCCCAGAAATTAAGTTTGATTTACCATCACATTTTAATGGATTGCAGCAAGGAGACTTTACTTTTGGCTTAAGGGCCGCAGCCATTAGCTTAGATGATAATGGATTTCCGTTTTCAGTTGAGTTGTCTGAGATTAGTGGTTCGGAAACCTTTCTCCATGTGAGGCACGAAGGCTTAAAAATTGTTGGTTTATTGAATTTGGTTCAGAATTTTTCAGTTGGGGGAAAAGTGTCAGTAAGGTTTGATACAAAACATTTGTACGCGTTTGCGCCAGATGGACGTTTAAAGTCTTCTCCATACGGTGGGTTGCAATAATGGCTAAAATTACACTTCAAAATATAGCTCATTCGTACAATCCGGGAGCAACAGAAAAAATATATGCTTTAAATTCTTTCGACATGACCTGGGTTGATGGTGGACGTTATGCAATCCTTGGTCCGTCTGGGTGTGGCAAAAGTACGATGTTGAACATTATGTCGGGTATTGTGACGCCGTCTGAAGGCAAGCTATTGTTTGATGACGTAGACGTCACAAATGTATCAACCTCGGAGCGTAATATCGCCCAGGTTTTCCAGTTCCCAGTAATTTATGGGACTATGACGGTTGAACAGAATTTGGCATTCCCATTGGTGTGTCGAAATTATGAAAAGCGTGTGATTGCTGCTAAAGTTCAAGAGGTGGCAGAAGCATTGAGTTTGCAAGAGTTGCTGAAGAAATCTGCAAGTAAACTAACTGCAGATCAAAAACAGCTAATTTCACTGGGTCGTGGGTTAGTCCGTGACGATGTTTCTGCAGTCCTGATGGATGAACCTCTGACGGTTATTGATCCTGATCTGAAATTTCGATTACGTAGGCAACTCAAAGAAATTAACCATAAATATAGTTCAACTCTGATCTACGTTACTCACGATCAGAATGAGGCGATGACTTTTGCAGAAAATATTATCGTTATGGATGAGGGTAATATTGTTCAGGTTGGTACGCCAGCTGAGCTATTTGAGAGGCCTAAAACGACTTTCGTTGGGTATTTCATAGGTGCACCAGCAATGAATTTCATTGATTGTGAAGCTTATGAAAATAAAACTGTTCGCCTTGGAGATGTCCCAATCAGCACAGGCACAGATATATCTAGTGTGAAGTCTAAGAAGTTGAAGTTGGGTATTCGTGCTGAGTACATTAAAATTGCTGATAAGATGGGTAACAATAGAATACCAGTAAGTATTCAGCGTGTTGAAGATTTGGGTAGTCACAAGTTGGTGACAGCAGTATTTAATGGAATTAACTTAAAAGTTAAGGCGGAGCGAGATAAATTGATCTTGAGTGATGATGTATACCTTGAACTACCTCCAGAGAATTGCTGTCTGTATGCAGATGATACCCTTATCTAGTTACCCTAAAAACAACATTTTATAATGTTGGTCAACGTTAATGAAATAAAGCTTAGTTGTCGGATTGGCTCTGTCAGATTAAACTTGCTTGAAGCGGGCGGTGCATATTCGTATTCTATTATGCTAAAGGAATGTAAGATATAGTTCTTAGAGCGTCGTTAGCTTCAATGCCATGTTTAACACAGCATTTCTGCTTTGCCTCCAAATGACACTAAAAACACACTATTAAGCACATCTCAAATATCACCACGCAAGTCATTGAATTTAATTGTATAAATTACGCCACCAGTATTGAAAATCCTCGTGTCGGTGGTTCGATTCCGCCCTCGGGCACCATTTAAGTCAATATTATCAATGACTTAACCTAGTGCTAAATTTCAGAAAACTGCTAAAATCAAAAACACACCTTAAACACACTTTTTGCCGTGTTGCTCGCTATTTCTAGGGCTGAAACGCTGTGTTGAACACAGTCTTGGCTAGTGCTGTGTTGCAAACACTGTGTTGGCGGAGTTTTGGGGGAACATTGTTGGGAACACAAAGCTTGGAGATTGCTTGTTGGAACCAAGGACGTCACCTAAGTCTTATTGTGGACATTGGTGCATCTCGCGGCGAACGGCCGCAACGAGCCCAAACTTACCGGGGCTGCAACTGCAGCATTTTGCACCCGCAGAAGCTTCGAGACGACGAGAACTGCCCTTAGTTTCCCTTCGTCGCACTCGTCGATGTTGCTAGTAGCGTTACCAGATCAGAAGTTCAGGGCAGGCGCTGCGCCATTTTCTAACGCTCCATGGCAACCTCAGTAAATTGTTACATCTTGGTCAATTGGTTGTTTGACAACGGTTCCAAGACTGCAATGTTGCGCTGCGACCAACTCCGCAATGTATCTGATAGATGGACGACGTTGACGGTAGGTTTTGCGAAAATAAGTTGGTCAAAATATCATGGGAACTACTAATTTTGGCGTAGTGCTTTATGCGGCACAGTTTTGACGGCATCAATAGGCTTGCTAATTTGGGAAGAAACAGACCTATTTAGCTAACCAATTGGACGCGTATAAATGATAGCATCAGATTTTCTGATCTGAGCGCAGAACTTTTTTGAAGAGGTCAAACATCGTGCCCAAACTTACACCTACTGTGCGTCGGACAATGGATGTGTGCGTTTTCTACAGCTTTGGCTCTGCGCATGGCGGCACACTATGACTGCGCAAAAGATCGCCAGTGATGAGGGCGGCAAGCAAGACCTAATTTTTTCGCCAATACTTCGTCAGGCTTCCATTCTGATTGTTGACGACGAACCGGGAATTCGCAACTTTCTGGTCAAAAC
>Ga0307994_1001008_pt1 | contig 17836 bp, 18 predicted proteins | sample EllFjometagen261_FD_203171 | JGI IMG/M metagenome (GOLD analysis project Ga0307994, IMG submission 203171) | Marine microbial communities from Ellis Fjord, Antarctic Ocean - #261 | ecosystem: Environmental > Aquatic > Marine > Unclassified | place: Southern Ocean | collected 2014-11-02 | reverse complement strand
AGGACAGAGTGCTTGAAGCCTGGAATGAACTGGCCGATTTCCCTGATGGCAGTCATGTATTAGTCGTAACGCACGGCGGTGTGCTGCGTGTTGTCCTGCCTACTGTATTGGGCATGCCGCTCAATCGCAGTTATCCATTGCATATACCTTTTGCATCCTTTAGTCGGATTGCTTTGTCTGTTGCTGGAAATAAGTCAGCAATAGAAGAGGACGGTGGTAATCAAGTAAGCGCTAGCTTGTTGTTTCACAACGCAGCCGAGTATGAAGGCGGTTAGTTCCCTCGCAGCTTTGCTCTAGCCTCATCTATCTGCTCACACATAAGGGCCGCGCCCAGCAGCGCTCGTGGGGTATGTCGCTGCAGCAGTTCGGGGGGCACAAAGAATAGCGAGTTAGTGCTAACCGCGCTGAGCTGCTTCCACTTGAGCCACTCGTCTAACCATTCTGGGCGTTCGATATCCATGCCGCTTGCTACGATCGCCTCTGGATTTCTAGTCAAAACTGCCTCAAGGCTTACCTTCGGTGCCACCAGTTTGATGTCGACAAATACATTAACGCCGCCACACAACTCAATAATGTCATTGATCAGTTCGTTGCCGCCGGCACTAATTAGCGGCCTGTCCCATACTTGGTAGAAGGTTCTAACAGGGGTTTTGGTTCGATAGTTTGCCGAAAGAGTCGCCAGTTGAGTGTCGAAATCTTCGATTACTTTTGCCGCGAGTTCTTCGGTGCCTGCTAATGTTGCCAATCTTCGAATATGGCTGGGGATCGAATCTAGCCGCTTAGGCTCGGCGATGTAGACTGTAAGACCCAACTCACGGAGTCGATTGACAGAGGCTCGCGGATTGCCTGACTGCCAGGCGACGACTAGGTCGGGCTGCAGCTGCAGAATTTTCTCCATATCAAGCATGTCGTAACGGCCGATAATGGGCAGCGCTTTCGCGGCGATCGGATAGTCGCTGTATTCCACGACGCCGACAAGCTTATTTCCTGCACCGGCGGCATACAGTAATTCGGTGAGCGAAGGGGCGAGGCTGATAATTCGCTGTGCGTTCTCATCAAGTTGCACTAGCGACCCTTCGTCGTCGCGCACCTCGATAGAGAACCCAGCCTGACTAACCACAAGAGTAGTCAGCATCAACAGTTGCGAAAGTGTTTTCCGTAAGCTTATTGAAAGAATTCTTGTAGCCGTCCCCCTAGTGATAAGAGTTACAAAGATCAACATCCGAGGAATATTTTTTGTCAGCCGGGTAGAAAGGTTGTTAGATGTGCCCTTAAATAAAAACGACATGCCAAATATTCCTAACGCTTTATAACGTCGGCACTGTGTTGATATTATCAGATAGCTTCTCATCAGTAGTCGATGCCCTTCTGAACTTTTACGCCGTCGTAGAACGCGTGTTTGTTTTCACCCAGCTCGGTTACGGTGTCCGCCAGTTCTATGAGCTCCTTAGCGGCGCTGCGTCCGGTTACAATAACGTGCTGGCCTTCGGGCCTATTCTCCAGAGCGGACAGCACCATCTCCTTATCCAGATAGCCATAGGTAAGCATGTAGGTAAGTTCATCCAGAATTACGACATCGAAGTCTGGGTTCATCATCATCTCTGCGCCGTGTGCCCAAGTCTTTTCGGCGGCGGTAATGTCCGTGTCGCGGTCTTGAGTTTCCCAAGTAAAACCGGTGTTCATTACATGAAATTCAACTAACGGATTGTCAGCGAACAGCATCTGCTCTCCGCATTCCCACTGGCCCTTTATAAATTGAATCACGCCGCAGCGCAGTCCGTGGCCAACACTGCGTGCGAGCATACCAAAGGCAGAAGTGCTCTTGCCCTTACCGTTACCGGTGAGGACCACTAGCAGGCCTTTATCGATTGTGGCCGCCGCGATGCGACCGTCTATGTGTTCTTTCTTACGTTGCATTGCCTTCTTGTGGCGTAGTGCTCTCTCTTCGCTTGTGGACACGCTGTACTCCGCTGTTGGTTAGATGGATAACTGATCGAGGGTGGTGATTGAAGCGCTGTCTCAGACAGCTTCAGATTGAATTTTACAGTCTTTCAATTTCTTCTTGATAGCTGCGCAGATGCCTGCGGCATCGAGGCCTACGTCGGCTAACATCTGCGGCACCTTGCCATGCTCTAAGAATGCATCCGGCAGTCCTAGGTTCAGGACGGGTATCTGGTAGTTAGAGGCGAGCAGGAATTCGTTTACGGCAGAGCCCGCCCCGCCCATCACAGAGTTCTCTTCGATGGTTACCAGCAATTGATGCTTGGTAGCCATGTCTCCAATGATCTCTTTATCCAGTGGCTTGACAAAGCGCATGTCCACTACTGTCGAATCCAATTTTTCAGCAGCTTCTAATGTGGGATTGACCATGCTGCCGAAGGCGAGGATTGCGACAGTGCTACCTTGCCTGCGTACCTTGGCCTTGCCAATCTCAACCGGGCTCAGCCCTGTTTGTATTTCCTGACCCGGCCCTTTGCCGCGCGGGTAGCGGATAGCCGATGGCCCATCGAAATGATAGCCGGTAGATAACAACTTATGGGTTTCATCTTCGTTGCTTGGTGTCATCACTAGCATATTCGGAATGCAACGCAGATAACTCAAATCAAAGCTGCCAGCGTGGGTGGGCCCATCTTCACCGACGAGGCCGGCTCGGTCGATGGCAAACATCACATTCAAATTCTGTAAAGCAACATCATGTATCAACTGGTCGTAGCCGCGCTGCAAGAAGGTCGAATAGATAGCAATAATTGGCTTAAGTCCATCGCAAGCCATGCCTGCGGCAAACGTTACGGCGTGTTGTTCGGCGATGGCTACATCGTGAAAGCGATCTGGAAAATTGGTGGCAAACTTTCGCATGCCCGAACCTTCTCCCATGGCAGGTGTTATGCCCACCGTGAGTTCATCATATTGCGCAACTTCACACAACCAATTACCAAAGACATCAGAGTAGCTCAGCGGGGATGCGGATTTGGGAGGATGTTCTTCGTCTTCTTCTTTGGCCGCCTCTTCTGGTTCAGTTTGTGGGGCTGGGCCCGGATCTATCTTGCTAAGTGCGTGCATGCCGAAGGGATCGTTCTCGGACTCAATGTAGCCCTTGCCCTTTTGTGTGACGATATGCAGCAGTTGTGGGCCACGTAAGGTTTTTATGTTGCTGAGTATATCAACAAGCCCATTGGTGTCGTGCCCGTCTATTAGGCCGATGTAATTGAATCCAATTTCTTCGAATAAGGTGCCAGGTGACACCATACCTTTCATATATTCTTCTGCGCGGTGCGCTGCCTTCAGCGCGGGAGGAATTTTGGAGAGTACGCGCTTGCTGCCGGTGCGAATGAAGTTATAGGGCTTGCTTGCCCACATGCGGGCGAAATAGCTGGAGAGTCCGCCAACATTGTTGGAGATGGACATATTATTATCGTTAAGAATAACAAGAATATTGTCATCGAGGTGGCCGGCGTGATTCAGTGCTTCAAAAGCCATGCCTGCCGTCATCGCGCCGTCACCTATAATGGCAATATTATGCCGCTCTTTGCCTTGCACTTTCGCTGCCACCACCATGCCTAGCGCGGCGCTAATGGACGTGCTGGAGTGACCGACACCGAAGGTGTCATATTCACTCTCGCCGCGATTAGGGAACGCGGCAAGGCCGCCCGCCTGACGCATGGTTAGCATCTGTTCTCGCCGACCGGTAAGAATCTTATGTGGATAAGCTTGGTGACCGACATCCCACACTAGCTTGTCGTTTGGCGTATTGAATACATAGTGAAGCGCGATGGTTAGCTCGACAACGCCGAGCCCCGCACCGAAATGTCCGCCGGTCTTACCTACCGAATAGAGGAGAAACGCGCGCAGCTCTTCCGCCAACTGAGCCAGTTGATCTAGCTCCAGCAGTTTTAGGTCGTCAGGATTATCTACCTTGTCCAGTAAGGGCGTATCAGGCCGGGACTGGGGTATTTCATTTAGCATAGTTGTTGTTCAACTCCAGATACCCTCTGGATAGTTTAAGGTCTGCAATGTCTGCAGCTAATAGCCTAGAGGGAGTGAAAACCGGCGTAAGGTAAAGGACTGCCACCGAATCGTCAATTATACCCTGATCAGTGCAATCTACTCACCACAAAGGCGGCTAGTTCTCGCAGCGGGTCTGCGCTAGTCGGAAAACCCTGCAAAGCCGCGATAGCCTTTTCTGCTAGGGAGTTAGCTAGAGCCTTCGCTTTATCTGGGCCCAAGAGAGAGACATAGGTGGGTTTGTTTTTGTCGCTGTCTGAGCCCTGTGGTTTGCCCAATTGCGAGGTGTCTCCGACTACATCCAGAATATCGTCCTGCACTTGGAATGCCAGCCCTATATTGTCTGCATAGCTCGCCAAAGCGCTCATCTGTGAGTCGCTGCTCGATCCGCAGCTCATGCCACCAAGTAGAACGGCACAGCGAATTAAGGCGCCGGTCTTGAGGCTATGCATCTGCTCTAGCTGTTGGATGCTGAGTTTTACACCGACAGCCTCGAAATCCAGGCTCTGGCCGCCGACCATCCCTGTGGCGCCTGCGGCCTGGCTTAGTAGCTGGACCATGGCAAGACGGTTGTTTGCGCCTAGCGCATCAGCCTCGGTGCTTAAAATTTGAAAGGCTAGGGACTGCAGCGCATCGCCAACCAGTATCGCTGTAGCCTCGTCGAATGCTTTGTGTACTGTCGGCTTCCCCCGGCGCAGGTCATCATCATCCATCGCGGGAAGGTCGTCGTGTACTAGAGAATAGCTATGAATGAGCTCGATGGCGGCGGCGGCATTGTCTGCAGCGGCTAGTTCGCCGCCCACGGCGAGCACACTGGCGTATGCCAGAACGGGGCGAATGCGTTTGCCTCCACCCAGACAGGCATAGCGCATCGCCTCAAGAAGTGTGACGCTGACGATCTCTGCGTCTAGTGCTGCGCCAAGACGCTGGTCGACGCGCTGCTGGCATTGCTGCCGAAACTCAATCAACTCAAGGGTATTCGATGTGCTCATTGGCTTAGCTTATTCTTCGACTTCGTCGAGATTTAATTCTTCGGTATCGCCGTTCTCATTTAGCAATACTTGTACCTTCTGCTCAGCGTTCTTCAGCGCGGTCTGACACTCGCGGGTCAGCTTAATGCCCTTCTCAAATGCTTGTAAGGATTCCTCAAGACTAAGCTCGCCGTCTTCCATGGAGGACACCAACGCCTCCAGCTCCTGTAGAGCCATCTCAAAATCGAACTTTGTTTGTTTCTTGGTCATGATCCTATTCCGGCATCTAAAGCTATGGCTGCTGAGCGCTGCAACTGACAAGGCAGTTTCCGACACGCTATTTGATCGAGAAGTGATTATACGCCATGTCTATCGGATTTCATGCCAAAACGGCACGATAGTCCGATATTGTCGCTTGTTGATCATCCCTGCGCTTTCTGCTGCAATGGGCCCTTGTCTTCATATCTGCGCGGTAGGGGGGTTCTACAGTTGTTGAATTATCTGTCAAACACTCGCCATTCTGTTTGGTTCTGGCTAGCACTGGGCTTAATTCTTGCTCTATCTATGCCGCTGTCGCTTCTCGCCCAACAAGACAATACGGCCACCACGTCAGCTAGTGTATTAGTAAAGACCTTGGGCTCGATCGACTATGTTGAGATCTACACTCCCTCAGCGTCGCTCCTGCCGAAGCAGCTAATCATATTCGTCCATGGGACACCTGGCTCTTACACGGCATTCATGAGTTATCTGAATGATCCGATCATGCAGGAGAAATTTCATATGGTCTCCGTCACCCGGCCTGGGTGGAGAAGCGATGATGACACGAAGGTGCCCTCTCTAGATGAACAGGCAGCAGCGTTGCGTCCTCTTTTGGATATGGATCGTTCCGGAAAGGGGGCACTGCTGATGGGGCATTCCTATGGTGGGCCGGTAATAGCGCGCACCGCGATGAATTATTCCGAGTTAATCGCCGGTCTGATTTTCGTCGCGACAACAGGCGATCCAAAGCTGAGTGCTCCACGTTGGTACAATCGACTCGCCGTTGCCCTGCCGCGCTTCGTGTTGGGTGCCAGTCTAAAGGGAGCAAATGCAGAGATTATGCGGCTGTATCCTCAGTTGGAAGCTATGGTTCCTCGTTGGCAGGACCTCATCATGCCAGTTTTAATTGTACAGGGGAGCAAGGATAGATTGGTGCATCCTGACAACGCTTTGTTTATGCAGCGGATGCTTGTAAATTCTGAGGTTCGGTTTCTCAACCGCGAAGGCCAAGGGCATTTCGTGCTGTGGGAGGAGGCTCCTTTGATAAGGGATAACCTAATAGATATCTTCGTTAGCAGCAGCGCCCCCTAGGCCGGTCTTTCGGCCAATTGAAATGCTCCGAGGAAGTGTTTGACCCATCCTAGTTAGCGCTTTACTCTAGGCGCCATGAATTCCTATATCCCTAAAGACTGGCGCATCTGGTTTGCTCTTGGCGTTACCTTCTTCTGGTTCTGTTTTCTTATCATCTATATAGCGCGAAACGTCGGCTGGGGCTCCTTTCTTGACCTGCCTATAGAAGAGATGGGCACCTTTCTTGAGGGAGCGTTCGCGTTTCTTGCATTTCTGTGGTTGGTGGTCGGCTTGTTCATTCAGCAATCGGTGTTAGCCGAGAATAATAAAGAGCTGCAGCGCAATAACCTGCACTCCGAGAAGCAGGCCCACGCCATCGCCGCAACGGAGATGAATGCGCGACAAGAGACTTTTTTTAAGATCGCAGAAAGCACACACAAGCAACTAGGTTCGATAGTGGGCTTGTTGTTTCTCTCTTCGCAGGGCCCGGCTGGTAATAATAGCTACACAACTGAGAAGCTCGGGGAGATCTGGAAACAGTTTGCTGGCGGAGATTCTGAAATATTTTCCCGGCTGTTCTTAACGATGGCTGGCATAGCGACGCCTGGGGCGTCTGAGATTGACTTCGCCGACCTCTTCTATGGTACTGCAATTCGTAGGCGCCACACGGACAATTTTCTGGTTGGTTTTGACCGCCTCGTAGCATTGGCTAAAGGCTGTGATACAGACAAAATTATTTTGGATACATTGATCAATTCGGCGCATGGCTTTCTAAATATCCGGATGAGAGAATTGCATCCGGATATCAAATTCGAACCAATCGTCGGCACCGACTCGATCCAATATCTGGATCGCATGATCAACGCTAAAATTGAAAGCAGTTAATTATTTTAAAAATGGAACGCTGCAAAAGCAGCTTTGGGGAAAATTATGGAATTAGTAGCATTAGTAATCTTATTGGCTTTAGTGGAGTATATGTTCTTTGGCCTGAAGGTCGGTATGGCAAGAGGAAAATTCGACATTAAGGCGCCAGCGATAACCGGTCATGATGTATTTGACCGCTACTACCGCGTACACATGAACACGCTGGAACAATTGATCATTTTCATCCCGGCGATCCTAGTCTTCGCATACTTCGGTGACCCAACTTACGCGGCAGGCTTAGGCGCATTCTTTCTCGTGGGTCGAATTATGTACTTTATGTCCTATGTGAACGACCCTTCCAAACGTGGCTTAGGGTTCATGGTCGGCTGGATACCGACGGCATTGCTGATTCTAGCGGGTCTTGCATCTATTGTAAGGCAGTTGATTGGTTAAGCTGCTTTAGAGCAGCTTAGAATAGATGAAAAAGGAGCAGCCAATATCACCCTGATGTTGGCTGCTTTTTTTCAATCGCCTGATGTATGTCATGGTCTAATCTTGTTCATCCAGTTGGCGCACGATCTCTGTAAGAGTACGAAAGTCGGTCTTACCGCTGCCCATTCTTGGAAACTCAGGCACGTGTACGTACTTCTTAGGCAAAGCTAGGTTGGGTAACGTCTTCGCAAGACGCTTATTGAGATCCTGTTTATCTATTTTAGAATTGGTAACTCCGACTATTTTCGAACCGCGTTTGGCATCGGGTAGCTCCACGGCGCAGCACTCGACTTCTAGTGGCGTTAAATCGTCCATGGTCTCCTCGACCATGACGAGCGACACCATCTCTCCGCCAATTTTCACGAAGCGTTTTAGCCTGCCCTTGTGCCACAGGTAGCCATCTTCATCGATGTAGCCTAAATCTCCGGTGTCATACCAGCCCGACTTGAGTCTTAAGGAAGATTCTTCCATGTTATTCAGGTAGCCCTGCATCACTCCGTCGCCCTTGACGAGGATCTTGCCAGTCTCGCCGATGAGGCTATCTGTGCCTGTGTCCAGGTTCTGAATTCTAATCTTTGTTCCGGGAATTGGTTTGCCAATGCTGCCGGGCTTGTTGGCCCCACGTGGATTGACGGAGATAACCGGTGAGGTTTCCGTTGTGCCATAGCCTTCGATGATTTCGATATCATGCTTTTCTTTATACAGCGCTCTTAAATGTTCTGGGCATCTATCTGCACCTGAAACCGTCAGCTTGATGCTGGCGAAATCGCCGGGATTCGATTGTTTGATATAGCCCTCGAGAAACAGCGGCGTTCCCACCAGAAGTTCTGGTTTGTCTTCGAGGATAATCTTCGCAATGGTTTTAAATTCCAGAGGGTTGGCATAAGTGATGGAGGTCATGCCGAGACACAGCGGCGTCCAAAGATTGATTGTTAGACCGAAGACATGGAAATAGGGCAGAACCGCCAACAGATTATCCATCTCATAGATATCCATCATCTGGGAGAAGGAATCGATATTAGAGAGAATATTGTGCTGTGTTAACTGGACAACCTTCGGCTCCTTCTCGCTGCCACTGGTAAATAGAATCACTGCGGGTGAATCGAGGTTCGATCTGCCAGTGGCACGCTTCAGTAGAGACACAGGGAGTTTGGACTTAATAAACGCGAGCAGTTTTTCGGATTTTCCGAGTGCGCCGAGTATGTCTTCGATGAACACCATGTCAGGCAGTTGTTTGCAGCCAGCTTTTTCTAACAGAGCCTTGGCGGTAACAATGACCCGGAAGTCACACTGTTCTTGAGCGTACAGGCAATTCTTCTCGGCGCCGGTCGAGTAGTTGATCATTACCGGAGTGCGGTCAGCCATGAGCGCTGCAATTATTGCTATCCCTCCAGCGGAAGAGGTCGGAAGCATAATCCCAATGCGGCCCCTCTCCATTTTCCTAAATCGGCGAGCCAGTATGAGTGAGGCGAGTAATGCCTGAGAGTAGCTAACATCGCGGCCGAGGCTGCGATCGATGAAAGCAATCTTCTCGGGGTGTCGTAAAGCGGAATCAATGAATCGGTGCTGGAGCATTCGGTTATAGTAGCGCAGAAAAGCAGGGCGTGGAACCATGTCGCTCGCGGTGCCAATGTAACGGTCTGCTTAATCGGATCCACAGATGAGAATGTTTAAATCAGCCGCTATTTTACGACCTACTATGTTGCTGGCAAGGTACACATGCTGCAGTCACCCAATGCCGGTGGCAATATCGGAGTGTTTAGCGGTGAAGATGGGGTGCTCATTCTCGCGCAAGACAGTGTCCGCCTGCGTATGCTCAAAGAATTAATAATACCTGTCGTGATGGAATTACTTTTCCGCAGTCTCCAAAGCAGGCTCGACCAATATTCGCGTACCCTGAGGCAATCAGCTTTCACCTAAGTGGTGAAGAAGTCCGTGTCTTTCTTGCTCCGCCTGTTCACACAGATGGAGATAGCTTTGTCTATTTCATGGAGTCAGATGTCTTGTATTGGGATGATTTTTTTCGCACCAATATGTATCCTATCATCAACAAATTCAATGCTGGAAGCGTCCATGGCATGATCAAGACGATGGGCATTGCCATCGGTATGGCAGGTCCGCAGACGGAAGTTATCCCCGGGCACGGCGTTGGCTTTACCGGCAGAGAAGGTATGTTAGAAGTGCATACACTTCTCATAACGCTGCGCGATAGGGTGCAAGAACTTATGGGTTCTGGTAGAAGTCTCGACGATTCGCTAGCAACAAAGCTGGCGCAGTAATTATTGAGTCGAGGAAAACTTGCGCCGCTGTCTTCTCAGTCTTAAACTCCTCATTTCGCAGTAAAGCTGCAGCCCAGCTTCGACGTGCCTTTTTGGAATTCTATGATCAAGAACATCAACACCGTCTGGCTTCTCGTGGTGGCTGTGATTCTGGGAATAATAGTTATCCACCCGGAATGGCTGGCTCGCGAATCCATATCGCACTTTCTCGGTCAGATGGGCTCAAGAGCACTCATTATCTATGTCTTGATGTCGCTAACTCGTTCGCTGCTGTTGATACCGTGTACGCCATTTGTTTTGGCTGGGGCTATTTCCTTTCCACAATGGCCTTTATTGGTGTTTGCCATATCTCTTACTGGAGTTGTGGTTGGGGCATTCCTAGTATACAGTTTCCCTTCTTTTGGCGGCTACGATAGATTGCTGGAAAAGAAATACCCCGATAAAATCGCTAACTTGAAGACCAAAATGCAGCATAAAAACGCATTTTGGTTTGTAGCTGGCTGGTCTTTCTTTCCTTTAGTACCCACTGATGCAGTTTGTTATGTTGCGGGGGTGGCTAAGATGTCGCTGAGGAAAATGCTTACTGCATTATTACTGGGCGAACTACCCTTTGTAATTATGTACGTTTTCCTCGGTGCTGAAATTGGCGAGTGGCTTAGAATATGAATGCAAGATTGAAATTGAGTGATTCGCTAAATCTAATCAAAAGTTTTAAGACTTCTGGGACAATTACGCCCAGTTCTAAAGTTTTGATTAAAACGTTGCTTGCTCCTATAGATTTTACATCGGCGCGTTGCCTTATCGAGTTAGGTCCTGGCACTGGCTGTGTTACACGCTCGATTCTGAAACGAATGCATCCAGACTGCATTTTGATTTGCTTCGAGGTTAACGGTGACTTCATTGACCAGTTAGAAGCGCTGCAAGATTCTCGTTTGCGTGTGGTTAATGCTTGCGCCTCGTCTATTCGAAGCATACTCGATGATCTTGATGTAGAGGAAGTAGATCACATCGTTTCCAGCCTGCCTTTGGCTTTGATCGACAATGAAGTCGTTAAAAAAATTCTTGAATCAGTGCGGTCGAATTTACGCGCAGGTGGCCGCTTCTTACAATTCCAATACAGTTTAAGTAATTACGCAGAATTGAAGCCAATCTTCAAAAGCGTGAAACTAGATTTCACGTTCCGAAATATGCCGCCAGCATTTGTCTATGAGTGTACAAAATAAGCTAGAACACATTCATAGCGCGCACACCGCAGGAAAGATTGCAGAGAAAAACTGGAAAAGCTGGCGCCTAATACGCGCCAGCTTTTTTTATGGCAGTTTAAAGGCGACGAGTTCCGGGCTGTACTGTCGGTCACCGATCGCGACGAGTATGTACTGCTCCCCGTCATGTAAGTAGCTGATTGGAGGCCCGGATGTTCCTGCCTCCAATTCGATTTCCCAAACAATGTCACCTGACTCTTTGTTGTAGGCTCTGAACATCGGGCCGCCGCTGTTTGTAGCAATCTCGACAGGCATATCAACAGGGATTCGACCGCCAGGTCGCTGGTTGGTGAGTCCCTCGCCGAGGAACAGCAAAGTCTTGGTAAGCAGTGGTGTAGGTCGCCCTGGCATCCCAAGAGGGCCTAAGTCTAAATCCACTAGATCAGGATGATCGGTCGGCCCATTTCCATTCGGCACCATCCACACATGCTCGCCAGTATTCATATCGATAGCCGTAATGCGCCCATAGGGAGGTTTAAATAGAGGTAGTCCACGAGGCCCCGCTATCCAGCGTCTCGAGCCTTTCACATAGCTGAGATTCGTAACTTCTGGGTCGCCAGGTACAATGTCGGCAACAAAGGGTGATGTTATTGACGGGATGTACAAGTACCCCGTCTCTGGATCAAAGGCGGCGCCCTGAACGTCTGCTCCACCTTGCGAGCCAGGCAGCTGGATCGTTCCCATGGTGCCATTTGGCCCATCGCTGGCGATAGAGGGTGGTGTGAAAAGAGGGCCGGTCACATAGTTGTTAAAAATCTCTAGCGCTTCTGCGCGTAGCTCCGGCGTAAAATCGATCAGGTTATCAACGGTCGCCCCCTGACGATCGAAAGGAGCAGGTCGAGTCGGGAAGGGTTGTGTGAGCGAGGTGACTTCGCCGGGCACATCGGACTGTGGTACTTCTCGCTCTTCTATCTCCCAGATAGGCTCGCCTGTTTCGCGATTGAAAACGAACGCGAAGGCCTGTTTAGTGAGCTGTGTGACGGCTTTTACTGGTTCGCCGTCTACGGTGATATCCATCAAGATTGGTGCGGCGGGCGGATCGTAGTCCCAAAGGCCATGATGAACCGTTTGGTAGTGCCAAACCCGGTCGCCGGTCTCTACATCAACTGCCACTAGAGACTGGCTAAATAGATTGTCGCCGATGCGATGGCCGCCATACATGTCATTGGTTGATGAGGATATAGGCATATACACGAGGCCTAGCTCTGCATCTGCACTGAACAAAGCCCAGACGGGAGAGTGACCGGTGTAGGACCAGGATCGGTCCTGCCAACTAGCCGTGCCGAACTGTCCTTCCTGTGGAATGGTGTTGTAAGTCCAGCGCAATTCGCCGGTGCGTACGTCGAAGGCATGCACATCGCCGCGGAAGGCTTCTTTGTTAGAGAATGTGTCCGACATGGATTGACCGATGAGGACTATGTCGCGCACGACAGTTGGCACGCCACCCCAGCGAAATCGCTCGGAACCCTCTGGCATCAGCTGGAGATTGGCGCGGCCATCGACACCGAAGCCTTCTACCGGCTCTCCAGTGTCAGCATTTAGGGCGTATAGATAGACACCGCGTTGCACCAGAATACGGCGGTCGCTGCCTTCGCTCCAGTAGGCGACGCCTCTGGTATTTGCGCCAGGCAGTCCATCCACCCCGCCATAGGGCTCTTGAACCCAGATCGTTTCGCCAGTGCCAGGATTAAATGCCTCGACTAGGCCTACACCGTTTGGCACGTAGGCGATGCCATTCTTTACTATCGGTGCAGAAGTCCAGGTGGAGGTATAGCGCTGCGCTGGATTCAGGGTGGAGTAGTAGGCATCTAGTGCAGGCCTTCTCCAGACGATTTCAAGCTCTTCTACATTGCTGGCATCGATTTGATCTAGGCTGGTATATTTCGACTGACCATTATCGGCAGCGAAGGACCCCCATTCGCCCTCGACAGATGGATTGGCCTGTTCTGCCAGCGTCTCCACAGCGGCGATAGGGTCGGGCGTTTCAGGGGCTGTGGGCTCGGGCTCTGGGCTGCAGCTAAGCAGCACAGCAGAAAGACTTACTAGGCTAAGTGTGCGCAAAGACTGCGAAGGCGTTGTTATTGTAATTGGCCAGCTCATGGGAATTACCTCTTTGGGTAGTAAATTCGATCGATGTCTCGATTCTAACCAATTACTGTGCATATAAGGAAACAATTCTCCCAGCTGTGGATGCGCGCGGCGTCTTATGCTAGAAAGCATAACAATACAGTCAACAATAACAGTGGAACAGATTCGACTGGATCATTGAGTCCGTAAGCTGCCCACCAGGAGTTTAGTTCATGTCAATTGATTCGCTTCTAACTCGGCGTGCGCTTCTTGCAGGCATTGCCGCTACCAGTTCTCTGCCTTTTGGTAGCCTATTAGCTGCTAGCGCTGCCAAGAAAATGCACGGTGCGCTAATGATCCTCAGCACGCCCTATACTGAATCGGGCGATGTGGACTATGAGGATCTAGCCAAAGAAGTCGCCTTTTGCGATCAGTGCGGCGTTCAGGGAATTGTCTGGCCACAAAACTCTAGCGAACAACGCTATCTAACAAAGGCAGAACGAATTCGCGGATTTGAGGTGCTTGCCGAGGCCAATCGTGGTCGAGGTATGTCCCTAACCCTTGGCGTACAAGCCGATGACACTGCAGGCATGTTGGAGTATGCGCGCGTGGCTGAATCACTCGAGCCCGATGGCATGATCGCTATTCCACCGACCTCGGCCGATTCGCTTGCACAGATTCGTGCCTACTATGCGGCGCTTTGCGAAATCACCTCCAGGCCCATATTCGTGCAGACCAGTGGGGGGCCGGAGATTGAGCTACCAATCGACTTTCTCGTTCAACTTGCCCGTGACTTTCCACAGTGTGGTTATATAAAGGAAGAATATGGCGATGTGCATGCTCGCATGCTGGCGCTGCAAGAATTCCAGCCAGATCCGATTCGCAGTATTTTCGGTGCAACTTTAGGAAGAGGGTGGCTCTATGAGATGCGCATCGGCACCGATGGGGTGATGACCGGCGGCACCATGTACGGTGATGTCTATGCGCGCCTGTGGCAGCTGCATCTCGAAGGCCGTCATATTGAGCTCCGCGAATGCTACAGCAAGCTATTGTTGATTCAGAATCTCGATACTTTGATTCCAGGGGTGAGGCTGTATGTGCTGCGCAAGCGCGGTGTCTTCAAGACAACGAACTCGCGCCGCGGAGAATACAGTTTCTCTGAGCAGCAGATTGCGGAAATCGAGTATCGACTCGAGGCGCTTAAGCCCTACATGAGCGTATAGCCGATTTCACCCGTAGAACCCGTCAATTATCCGGTAAATCAAGAGTCCTTACCGAATTACCGCTTTTATCACTTCTTTAGTGATCCAGCCCCATAGCTAATGCGTTGTTAAATGCTATGTACCGAAATTACGCAAAACAAAATGTGGGTAACAATGAAGTAGCTCTAGCTGTTAGACTTGCCTCAGTGAATACCTCCACACTAAGCCCAGACCCCGAAGATGCAGATATATCTGATGAAGCTTTGCTTATTGCAGTCGGGAATAGTCAGAATGTTGACGCGTTCAATCAATTGTTCAAGCGCTTCGCGAAGAAGATTTTCGCATTGGGTATGAAACTCACACGTAACGAGCAGCTGGCCAACGACCTCATCCAAGAATCCATGCTGAACGTCTGGCAGAAAGCGCCGCTGTATGACCTAGACAAGGGTTCGGCAAAGGGCTGGATATTCACGCTCAGCCGCAACCGCTGTTTCGATATGTTGCGCAAGCAGAAACGTCAACCCAACTGTATTAGCGCCGACGATATTTGGCCGCTCGAGTCTGGTGCTGAACCCACTATGGTTCACGAAGACATTGGTGGGCAGCAAGTTGAACTCAGTCTTATTGAGGGCTACTTCGATCAGCTTTCTGACCCGCAGCGTGCAGTGGTTGAACAAATATATAGTAAGGATCGCACCCATGAAGAAGCGGCTGCGCATCTGCAGATTCCTTTGGGAACTCTGAAATCGCGTTTGCGTCTGGCTGTGGCGAAGCTCCGAAATTTGATTGGGGTCAACGAGTGAGAGAATCCTCGTAGTGCCTGTATGGCAGCATCGGCTGCTGAATTGATGAAAAAATTAGAGAAAGAGGAAAACAATGAATACCGACGTAAAACTGCACCCATCCACCGAGTTACTGAATCGGTTTGTTCAAGGTGAACTAGTTACAGGAAAGAGCGTAGTCGTATCAGCTCACATGGAACTGTGTGAATCATGTAGCGCTAAAGCCAAAGAGCTACAAGCTCTAGCGGTATCCTCCTGGGTTGACCCAGACAGCGTGTTGCAGTCCGATCAATCTAGCGAAGCTGACTACCCAACTATGGTGGCGGGCATCGTGAAGTCGCCGCAGATAAAGTCGCAGCAGATTGAGGCGCTGGTTGAGGTAGACATCGATATATTGAATCACAGCATCAAGCTTCCTAAGGTTCTAGCGAAGGCAGCATCGCAGGGACTGGAATGGAAGAAAGTGGCGGGCGGTATTAGCGAGGCACAACTATTTCTCGACAATGAGACTCTGTGTGAGTTTATCTACATGGCGCCGGGATGTCAGGTTCCTGTGCATACCCATCAGGGCAGTGAATCAACTCTGGTTTTGGATGGCAGTTTTGAGGATGAGTTAGGTAAGTACAAGACTTCGGACTTCATCATTCGAGACGCGCAGCATAATCATCAGCCGCGCTCTAACGAAGGGTGTCTGTGTTTTGCTGTGTTGGATAGTCCATTGAAGTTCACCGAGGGCTTCGCCAGGTTAATGAACCCTGTCAATCGCTACAAGTTCAAGAAGGCTACCTCTAGGGTAGCCTAGTACTACTTCCTTTTACGTTGCGCGTCGCTATTCATAGCGCTAGAGACTCGCCCGCGCTTGCCTGTATAAGGCCGCACCCCATGCGCATGCAGGCACGCCGGAAACACCACTAGACTCCCCACTCGATTTTCAACCCTACTGCTTTAATATCCAGTTGGACTACCGGTTCTACAGCGTCACCGAACGCTTTTAGTAACTCGCTTAGAATCAGTATAATTTAGAAAATTATTTTGAAACAATGACTTACGGGTTAGCTGACGCGCTAATAAATCTCGAATAGGCACTCGATTGTCACGCAATTGTAATATACTGCTGGTTAAATAACCGTAGATTTACCTTTTGTTAAATGAAATTTATTGTACAAAAATGCCTGAATCAACAATATTGATCGTCGACGATGAAGCAGCAATTCGCGATATGGTTGGCATTACTCTCGAGCTAGCCGGATTTAGTAGCATCAGCGCAGATAACGCGCACGATGCCCACGTATCCATAATCGACAAGAAGCCAGATTTGGTACTCCTCGATTGGATGCTGCCAGGCGGCAGCGGTATCGAGCTGGCGCGCAGGCTACGCCGCGATGAGATCACTGCTAATCTACCTATAATTATGCTGACAGCGAAGACTAGTGAGGACAATAAGGTGCAGGGGCTCAGCGAGGGCGTCGATGACTACGTAACCAAACCCTTCTCGCCGCGCGAATTGGTCGCTCGAATCAAGACTGTACTGCGCCGCGTGGATGGCAAGCAGAAGAACAAGGTACTGCGTGTGTTCGATCTTCAGCTCGACCCCACGAGTCATCGCACTTCGATCGAAGACCACCCTATCCAATTGGGCCCTACGGAATTTCGTCTCTTGAAGTTCTTTCTGTCGAATCAGGAGAAGGTGTTCAGCCGGGATCATATTCAGGACGCGGTATGGGGCGGTAACGTCTATTTAGAAGAGCGAACTATCGATGTGCACATACGTCGCCTGCGCCAGGTTCTGTCCTCGGTTGAGGGCACTTCGATCGATTACGCCAAACTAGTACAGACGGTGCGCGGGGCAGGCTATCGCTTTTCCATGCGTCAGTTCTAATTCAACCCACCCAAGAAGCCCTTTCCTAGAATGACCGTCTTAGCTTTCGGCTTGAAATCGTCGAATTCGTTACCACAGCGCGTTAGCTGGCAGCTCACTGCTGTGAGATAACACAATTTGAGCCTCTATTGATTTAGTGAATTATGGGAAAACGACTCAATATAGAGCGATCCGCCGTTGATTTGAGCCAGTATGTCCTAAGCTAATCTCTCCAGAGACCCCTACAAGGCCATGAAATATCTCTATAGGACCTATTCATGGAATAACTAGTTATCAAAAAATCAAAAAGCAGCAAATGCCCTGTTCTTATCAAATTATTACAGATGCGACTTTCTGTTTAGCCCGTGTAATATACGCGCCAAGGAATTTTTGTTCCATAAATGCTGACACAAAAATAGATAATCTAGGCGCGGACCCCCACATAGTTTTGGTCTGGGTTTAGACTTAGATTGATTAAAGCAATCTTCAATAAAATTTACTTAACTTAAGGGGAAGACGGATGTTAAAGCAGCCCGTTCCATTTGCAAAAGCAAAAAATTCTATCTCGAGGAAATGCCTGAGTGCAGCAATTTGCGCTCTGGTTCTTACTATAGGACAATCCTGTCCTTGCGCAATCAACTAATGGCGCAGTCCGTGGAACCGTTCAAGGCGCAGGCAACGGTACTGTTGTTGAAGTCATTGATACTTCCAGAGGCACTGCTCGAAGC
>Ga0307994_1001003_pt1 | contig 17886 bp, 15 predicted proteins | sample EllFjometagen261_FD_203171 | JGI IMG/M metagenome (GOLD analysis project Ga0307994, IMG submission 203171) | Marine microbial communities from Ellis Fjord, Antarctic Ocean - #261 | ecosystem: Environmental > Aquatic > Marine > Unclassified | place: Southern Ocean | collected 2014-11-02 | reverse complement strand
ACATAATATGGTAGGACTAGGCGAATTCGAATCGCCGACCTCATCGATGTCAACGATGCGCTCTAACCAACTGAGCTATAGTCCTAGAAAACTTTTGACCTAGAGAGTAGGTCAGTGGGGGCGGATGATACAAAGATTTTACGGTGTTGTAAACTGCTTTCCATCGCAAAATTGTATGTATTTTTGATCACCAATTTATATCGTCTATAAGACTAAAAGGCAATTCTGGATAAATAATTGTAGCCTAATCCATTTTAGTTTCAAATTGATAGCGTGTACGCTGTGAATAGACCTCCCTAGGGTGCAAGATAGTGCTTGGAAATGTGCTTTCGTTAGCGGCATTTGGCCAGCCTTGTGGCTCCATAGCCAGACCTGAGCATGAGGAGTAAGAACGCCCATGTAATGACTTCTCAGCGGCCACTGAGACATGTGCAGCATTATAAACTTGCAAGCCTGCTTCAGTGCTCAACAACTGCATACTCAAGCCAGAAGAACAGGATTTAAGTTCTGCTAGCGCCCTCACCTTGCCAGGTTTCTTTGTAATACAAAAATTGTGATCTAATGAGGGTTCAGTAACTAAATTTTCAAGGGATTTCACTTGCCTAAAATCATACACTGTATCCCTTACACTAGCCTCATGGCCAAGAGGAATACCACCTTCATCTGTAGGCAAATAGGTTGCTGCTGCCACACTTAAAAAATGATCAGTTAGGGTTAATGAATTATCCAAATTAAAATAGTTGTGCAGCAAAAAGTTACACAAGGTGGTTTGGTCTGTACAGGCTTCTATTTGTATATCTAGTACATGATGTTCAATCGTATACGTAACTTGCACATCTAAATTACCAGGGTAGCCCATATGGCCATGAGGAAGTCGGTCATGCAGTACCACTTGGTTAGTCGCTACAGACACCACCTGCCAGTTCCGAAAGCTACTACCTTCAGGACCACCATGCAATTGATGTTGATCGTTAGCGGCCTTTGTTAGGTGCAATTGTTGGCCGTTTAAGTGGCAACGCCCCTGAGCAATACGGTTGGCATTGCGACCTACTACTGCGCCAAAGTAAGACACATTGCTAGTGTAATCAGCCTCATCGGCGTAACCCAATACCAGCGGGTAATCAAAGTTTCTTAAACGTAGATCCTGCAGGCAGGCACCAAAGCTAATCACTGTTGCTTGAAGCTGATTATCACCAATCGTTACCGAGATAATGTTACTCCCGTCAGGTGCCACTGCACAAGGTTGGATGTTCATTGAATTAACACACCACCAGGCCCCAATATCTGTTCACTAACTTGGTGGGACTTATTATCATAGTTAAACCAAAAACGATGGGTTCCAGTGTCACGACAACGAACCCCCTCAGGCATTTCCAAGGTAGGCACATGGGCCATGCTGCAGACATTTTTTACGACTCGTTGCCAACAGACTTGATCCAACCATGCTGCTAAATACAGCTGTTTATCTTGTTGCACTAAGACAGGCTCACCATCCATAGTCTGCTCAATAACGTTAGCATTAGTGTCCAATAATTCACGATAATTAATAACAAAACCACCTTGATCTATAGCTAGAGGTCTATCTGGGCGCAAACTTTCGTAAGATTCAACCGTCACTTGAAGTGAATCAATGTTCGGTGGTAACGGCACTGGAATAGCCATTTCTTGGGTTTTAACAGCGCTGCGTGGACCCCACACAACATGACCTTTGGCTTGTACTAATATGTCTTTTAAACTGCTGCTCATGTGCATTAAGCCCGGTGCCCATATCACCTTATATTGGTCACAAATCTTCTGAGTTTGTAACGCAGAGGGCGGCAACACATCAATAGACAAGCCCTGTTTTCGCAGTGCTTTATAGCAATCAAACACCAAGTCAAAGTAACTAGTATTAGCGGCATGGGGTTGTATTTCCCAAGCCCACTGAGCAGTGTAGTCAAAGACTAAAGCTACATCTGCCCTGCCTTTACTAAGTGGAAAGTGCTCTATCTCTTGTGCAAGCTGCCGAACTTCGGCATAACATGGCGAGAGACTAGAGTCTGGACGCAATAAACCAGAATGCATTTGCTCCTGAGCAAAAGGCGCCTGCCTCCAGCGGAAATAACACACCGTTTCAGCCCCATGAGCCAATGCTTCCCAGCTCCATAATCGTACCATACCTGCTAAGGGTGCCGGATTATAGGGAGCCCAATTAACTGGTCCAGGTTGCTGTTCCATCACCCACCAACGGCCATTACCAACACCACGGTATAGGTCGTGATGAAAGGCCTGGAAATCTGGATCACCTTGGCGCTCATACTGACATTGATGCTCACTAGTAGCGTTTACACGGTCTTCTAAAAACCCTAAAGGATAACTATCCCAGGTGACAAAATCTAAATCCTGGGCCATAGCTGCATGATCAAAATCTGTAATACGGCCCATGAAATTATGGCTCACAGGGGCCGTGGAATACTGTTTAATGACTTGAACTTGAGCTAAGTTAAAATCACATACTTGATCCGAACTAAAACGACGATATGACATGTGGTGAGCGGGGTTAGCTTCAGTGACCGTGGAGTTGGGCAAATCTATTTGTTCAAAGCTATTGTATTGCATCGACCAAAATACATTCCCCCAAGCTTCATTAAGCTTAGTAATGTTGCCATAGTGCTTCTGCAGCCAGACACGAAAAGCGACTGTGGCTGCAGGGCTGTATGAATATATGGTGTCATGACAACCATATTCGTTATCCACCTGCCATGCATGTATGTATGGATTACCCCCATAACGCTGAGCCATTAAAGCCGCCATGCGCACGGCCTCTTCACGATAGCCATGATGGCTAAAACAGTAATGCCGGCGCGATCCAAATTTTCTAACTTGGCCGTTATTGTCCATAGCCAGCATGTCTGGCCATTTATCGATCATCCATCGCGGCGGTGTGGCACTGGGCGTGCCCAGTACTACCTGCAACCCTGCTTGTCCTAAAACGTCTATGGCTTCATCCAACCATTGCCAACATAACTCACCTGGTTTTGGCTCTAGTACACCCCATGAAAACTCGGCAATACGCACCCAAGTTAAACCAAGATCAATCATCTGGCGGGCATCTTCTTGCCATTGTTCCCTGGGCCATTGTTCTGGGTAATAACAAGTACCTAATGTAGGACTGGTAGAAAGGTTTGAAATAAAATCAGCTGTCATATTATAACTCCACAGAGTACTCGGGGAGACCGGTTGCCTCTAGGTTGATAGTAAATGTCATCCCTGCACTTGTATCTTCTTTATCAGCGTCCACAGCAGCACTGGTGGCCAACAGTAAGTCCATATTTAGCCCTCCAAATGCCGGGCAACTGATTTGCTTAGCAGGAAAAGTAATACGCTTTATAAGTTCACCTGCTGGGTTATAACAAGCCACTTCGCTCGCACCCCATTGAGCATTCCACAGATTGCCATAACGATCAATAACGGCCCCATCTGGGTTGAGGTTTTGTCTACGCAAATCGATAAATACCTCAGCCTGCCCTTTAGGCCAGCCCTGCCCATCCAAGGGCTGACGCATAATTTGCTGACTAGGCGTATCAGTGTAATATGCACACGTTTTGTCATGGGCGAAACAGATCGCATTACTAATCGTAATGCCTGTCACTAATTGACGCATTTCGCCCTGATAATAACGATAGATTGACCCCAAGCCGAGCTCTGCCTGCTTGCCCATGGTACCTATCCAAAAGCCTCCCCATGGGTCAGTACGGCCATCATTTGAGCGCGTGAGGTGATTGTTCGATTCTAGCTCTACTAGTAAGAGTTTAGTTGCATTTTGGCTAAGGGTATTAAGTGTGTATAACCCCGTTTCACTGGCAATAAGCAGATGACTTTCATCTATCCAGCCTGCCGCAGATACCATTTCATCAAACTGCCAGCTATAGTCACCCTGCGTGTCTTTTGCTAGCAATCGATTTTGTAAGATATCAAACCAATACCATCGCTGCTGCACAGGATGCCATAAAGGGCCTTCACCCAATTGGCACACACGCAAGTCAAACACATTATCAGCCACGACAATGGTTTGCATCATAGGGTGTCATCCCATGCATTCACTAAAATTTTAGCCTTTCTAGCCACTTGTTCAGGGATGTCACCTGGGGTATAAAGATTTGATGCCAAACCAAACCCTGCAATACCCGCTGTGCGCCATTGGGCAAAATCATCACTGCCAATACCACCCACAGCATAGCATTCAACATAATTTGGCAATACTGCTTGAATTGCCTTAAACCCATTCACACCTAACAAGAAGGCTGGAAACAGTTTCAACAGGTCTGCACCACTGTCTAGGGCAGCAAAACATTCTGTTGGAGTAAGCACTCCTGGATAAGACATCATACCCATGTCTTTAGTGGCCTTAATCACATCGCTATTACAATTAGGAGAAACAACGAATTCACCCCCATGTACATGGACAGCCTTGGCGTCAGCAACACTGAGCACTGTGCCTGCCCCGATGAAGGCATGGTCCCCTAAGGACTTCTGCAACTTAGCTATACTTTCTAACGCATTAGGAGAGTTAAGAGGCACTTCAATTTGATGAATCCCGGCTTGCAAGAGCTGTTCACCCAAAGCAACGACTTCATGAGGCTGTACACCTCGCAAAATAGCCATCAAGTTTCTCGACATTATATTATCCCTGTTGTTCATACGCAGCTGTCAAACCAGCCAGAGTCATTTCCGTTGCATTAACCAAAACCACGTCAATTTTCATCTGGTCCATGGCTAATTTATATAATGATTGCAGCATCTTGTCACCCAATAACATTACTTTTCGTCCTTGCCACAGTTCACGAGTGCCTGCCAGCTCAATGCCTATAAGTAAGCCAGACAAACGCGCCTTACCAAACTCAATAGCACCACTACCTAAAATATCCCGAGCCCTTACAGAGAAGAGCTCATTAGTGAACTGAGCAGGATTATTGAGGGCATCATGCACACCCTGAATAAACGTGTCATCATTCCAGTCATCATTCATAGCAGAATGACGCAACACTGACTGTTGTGACAACAAAGCAAACAGTTCGCCAGTCAAGAAAGTGCTAAAGGACATCACTTGACCAGCTTCAGAAAGGGCCCATTTACTATGGGTGCCCGGCAAACACAGCACCCCTGAAAAATCTTTTTGTTGGCATAGCACACCCGCTATCTGAGTCTCTTCACCACGCATGACATCTGCAGGTTGTAGTTGGCATAATCCAGGCAGCACCCATACCCATAGCTGACAATGTTTGGTTGGCACCGGAATAGGCGTTTGATATTGCAGTGGATTGTGTGGCACGATTGAATAACCAGCGTCTTGCCAGCCTTGTTTGGCTCCCACCATGCCGCAACAAATCACTGGTAATATTTCACCATCGGCCAAAAGTGGTTGCAGACATTCAAACAGTACTTGCTCAAACTCAGCAGCACTGCTCAGACTGGCCATACCTTGATTACTGGTGTTTTGGGCGATCACCTGACTGCCTTCTGACATTACCCAAATACGTAAATTGCTAGTACCCCAGTCCACAGCTACCCAAGATACACCTTCTATTGTTCCCCATTCCATTAGCCGGTCACCACTACACCACCATCCACTACCATGGCTTGCCCTGTCATCATACGACTTGCATCGGAAGCCAAAAACAAAGCAGACCCAACAATATCTTCAGGCTTAAGATGACTCTTTAAACACTGCTTTTTGAGGTGGTCGTCCATACTTTCTGGTGTCGCCCACATATTTAATTGCTTATCAGTCATTACCCACCCCGGCATAAGTGAATTAACCCGAATATTTTGTGGTCCTAATTCCCTTGCCAAGGCTCGCGTTAATCCATTGATACCTGCATTGGCGGCCACGTAACCTGGATAGCCGGCATTACCCATCATATAAGAAACTGAAGACACGTTTATAATACTGCCACCGTTTTCTGCCATACCCTGAGCTGCTTTTTGAGCGGTAAAAAAATGAGGCCTTAAATTGATGTGCTGACACAGGTCCCAAGCATCAATAGAAGTTTCAGCCAAACTATGACGCGTATCGTCACCGGCATTATTAATTAGAACATTGATATTGCCATGGGCTTGAGCGGCCTGAGTCATCGCTGCCTGCAATGCCTCTATATCGGTAATATCACAGGCAATTGCTAGCGGTGCTGAGCCGTACTTAGCAGACATTTCGGCTACAAATTCAGAGGCATCCGAGCGCTGCACAAAGCTTACTTTGGCACCTTGGGCAAGAAAACCCTCGGTCAAGAAAGCCCCTATGCCAGCGCCACCACCAGTAATAAATACACTTTTACCCTGTAAATCTTGATATATGGCAGTTTGCTCCATTAGTGGCTCTCCCGTGTGACCAGGCGTGTGTCTTTACCTACCAAAAAGTCAAAGTCAGCCCCATGTTCTGCCTGCATCACATGGTCAATATAAAGTTTGGCATACCCACGAACATAATGTGGCGGATCAGGTTGCCACTGGGCGCGGCGCGTAGCTAACTCAGTTTCATCTACCAGCAGTTCCAGTTCGCCTTTACTGGCCGACAAACGAATGCGATCTCCCGTTTTAACCAAAGCTAATGTACCCCCTGCTTGAGCTTCAGGGCTAACGTGTAGTACCACGGTACCAAAGGCTGTGCCAGACATACGGGCATCCGATACACGTACCATGTCTTTAACACCTTGGGTTATCAACTTACCAGGGATAGGCATATTACCTACTTCTGGCATACCAGGATAACCCTTAGGTCCGCATCCTTTAAGCACCAAAATAGAATCTTTGGTTACAGGTAAATTCGGGTCATCTATAGTGGCTTTAAGTTCTTCAATCGATTCAAACACATAGGCTTCTCCCTCATGTTCAAGGAGTTCTTTGGTGGCTGCAGAGGGCTTAATAATAGCGCCGTTTACTGCCAAGTTACCTCGCAACACACGTAGTCCAGCCGCTGGTTTAAGAGGTTCATCAAGGGCATAAATTACATCACGGTTATAACACTCGGCACCTTCGTAGTAAGCGCTAATGTCACGGCCTAAAATGGTGTTAGCAGGCTTTAATAAAGACTTAATTTCTGCCATTACTGCTGGCATACCACCGGCATAACAAAAGTCTTCCATCAAGTACTTACCTGAAGGCATGCAATTAACCAATAATGGCACGCTACCACCTAGTTCAAATGCATCTAAGTCCAAATCTATGCCCACACGTCCTGCAATAGCTAACAAATGGATCACTGCGTTACTAGAGCCACCTACTGCAGCATTGGCACAAATAGCATTTTGAAAGCTTTCTTTAGTCATCACGTCTGAGGGTTTTAGATCTTCTTCAACCATTTCAACAATACGCTTGCCTGTCATGTGAGCTAATGCCATACGCCGTGCGTCTACGGCAGGTAACGCAGCATTCGTAGGTAAGGACATACCCATAGCTTCTACAATAGAGGCCATGGTGGAGGCAGTACCCATAGTCATGCACACGCCTTTAGAGCGACTCATACCGGTTTCTGCGTCCATAAATTCTTTTAAACTAAGGTCACCCGCTCGCACTGATTCGGAAAACTTCCAAACATCGGTGCCAGAGCCTATGTCTTTGCCTTTCCACTTGCCATTAAGCATCGGACCAGAGCTAACAACAATGGTTGGTAAGTCTACAGAGGCAGCTCCCATTAGCTGACCAGGTGTAGTTTTGTCACACCCACCAAGCAACACGACGCCATCAATACCATAGGCACGAATAGATTCTTCTACGTCCATTGCCAACAGGTTACGAAACATCATAGCCGTGGGCTTCATTTGTGTTTCGCCCAAACTCATCACGGGGAATTCAACTGGAAAACCACCCGCTTCCCATACGCCACGCTTTACGCCTTCTGCCAACTCACGCAAACCTGAATTGCACGGTGTGAGCTCTGACCAAGTATTACAAATGCCAATGATGGGGCGCCCATCAAACACATGATCTGGAAAACCTTGATTCTTCATCCAACTGCGATGAATAAACCCATCTTTATCAGCGCCCCCATACCAGGCTTGGCTGCGTCTTGGTTTGTTCATAATCGCTTTCCTTTTAATACCCACATGGCGTTAGGAAACTGCCAAGGTAGGGTGACTCCATAGTTCATTAAATAGCTTCCACTAAGGGTTAATTTATCCACCTTAATAGCCATCTCGCCCCGTGATAAATTAACTAACTCATCACGGTTTACTAAATTAATTTCATACTGCGCCTCCGCATCCAAACCAGTTAGTGGCAATGGTCTAGGGCTTATCTGAACGCTGCTATCAGCAACTCCTGCAAACACCACAAATTGTTCTCCCGTTGCAGCCAAGTGTTGCTCTGCTAAAACCGCCTTATCATGGCTATCTAAGCGTAAAATATCTGCTTTTAACAGCCAGTTTCGCTGCTGCTTCCACCAAGTAACTACCCTAAGTAGCTGGCTAGCTTCTGTAGTAGTGAGTTCACGGGGATCCATTTCCATACCCATATGGCGCTGAGCGGCTACCCACGCCCTAAAGTTCATGCTGTGCACCCGTCCACTGGTGTGACAATGGCGTGGGCCAACATGGCTACCGGTAACAATGGCTGGTAGAAAAGTAGCCGCTTGGTGCTGGATACGCAAACGCTCAAGGGCATCATTACTATCAGACAGCCATACTCTTTGTGTGTGTTGCAAAATGCCATAATCAATTCGGGCGCCGCCAGAGCCGCACGATTCAATTTCCACATGAGAAAATGCAGCCCTAAGGCGCGCTAGTAGGCCGTACACAGCTTGAGTTTGAGCCACGTCAGCAAATGGCAACACTCTATTATGATCCCATTTAATATATTCAATGGCGTTGTTAGCAAGCATTTCACTCACCTTGGCATACAGATACTCTTGCACTACAGGCAAGGTCATATTCAACACTAACTGCTGTCGTCCACGGGTTTGTGTAGTAGGGCCTAACACCCATTCAGGATGAGCCCTATACAACTGAGAATCCTCATTCACCATCTCAGGTTCAAACCATAAGCCAAAACCCATACCCAAAGACTGAACATGCTCAATTAGAGGCGTTAAACCTTGGGGATATTTCCGTTCATCAAGGTCCCAATCCCCCAAAGAGGTGGTGTCATCATTGCGCTGGCCAAACCAACCATCATCTAGCACAAAGCGTTCAGCACCTAGGCCTACAGCCCGGCTGGCTAAATCTTGTAGCAACTCAACGTCATGATCAAAATAGATCGCTTCCCAGCAATTGTAGTGCACAGGCCTAGGATTTTGTATCATCTCAGAAGGCAATAATTCTTCACGTACATATTTTTGCAGAGGCGCGCTTACACCATTTATGCCATGGGAACTAAATGCGATATATTCAGCAGCGCTGGAAAACGTTTTTGCCAGACCACGATAAGAGTGAGGCACATGGCCAAACTGCACCTGCGCACGGCCATCTGGCAGTTGTTCTGCCACCATTTTATGGCCACCGGACCAACCATAGTGCCAAGCATAAACATCGCCTTGGGTATAGTTAGCCCCCTGAGCTGCCGTTATTAAACCCGGAAAGTGCTCGTGGCCAGTTCGACCAGTTCGGTTCTCACGCACTAAAGCACTCGGCCCAAAACTGCGTTCACTGAGTTTAAATTCTCCACACCAGCGACCACCAAACTCTAGCACTCGTGGTGCTTTATCTGCGGCGGGTAATACTGGTGCGGCTAACCAATGTACTTGTATATCATCTATAGAATGAAGATGAGAAGTGAGTTGCCATAAGCCGTCTATGGCAAGGTTAATGCTTGCCCTATAGGTTAACCCTAGATCGGCATCGTTATAGATCAGCTCCAATGCTTGTTGCTGGTAGTGGGTTTGTTGCAGGATAAAACTAGGCATTAAAGCCATACCAGAAGCATTACTAGCTATCAGTGCTGGCATGCCAGGAAAGGCATCACCTTCAACGGGGCACAAAGACACCGGGGCATTACGGTCTATCATGCCTCCTGTGAGGTCGCGCACTTGAGCTTTAACTAGCTGATTTAAATCTTCATGCTCGGACAACACCGCTCCCCAATAAGCGACAAAGGCCATGCTGTTGTCTATTGCAGCAACAACAATGGTTTGTGCACTATCATCCAAGCGCCAGGTTTGCATTACTTGACCGCACCCAAAGTGAGGCCAGCAATAAAGTGGCGCTGCATAAGGAAGAACATGATTACAGGTGGCATGGCAGCCACAATGGAACCGGCAGAAACTAAATGCCAAGAGGAGACCCATTGACCATTAAGGGATTTCAAACCCGCCGTTATAGGCTGTGTATCAGCACCTTGGGTGAGCACCATAGCCCAGAAATAATCGTTCCATATGAAAGTGAAAATGAGTACCGATAACGCTGCTATGGCAGGCTTCATAAGAGGTAATACTACATACCAAAAGATACGGATTTCACTTACCCCTTCAACGCGCGCTGCCTCTATCAACTCAAATGGCAGCGCCTTGATAAAGTTACGCATAAACAAGGTACAAAACCCGGTTTGGAAGGCGATGTGAAACAAAGCAAGTCCACTTATGGTGTTATAAATACCTAAGTTAACGGTGAAATCACGCACAGGTACCATAAGAATTTGAAACGGCACAAAATTGCCTGCTACAAACAAAAAGAACAGTAATAAATTGCCTTTGAATTTGTACACAGCTAACGCAAAGCCTGTCATACACGACAGGCTTACGGCTCCAATTACCGTAGGGATGGTGACCCTAAAGGAATTGAAAATATACTTCCCAATAGGTGTATTTTCGAATATAGCCGTATAGTTTTCCATCATATTAAACGACGTGGGCCAGCCCCAATAATTGCCATTCAATATGTCAGCTTGGGAGCGAAAAGATGTTAAAGCCACCGCCAATAAGGGCAACAACCATATAATCAGAGCCACAGGTAAAGCGATCTTATATAACGCTCGAACTGGGGGAGCCGTTTTTTCAATAGGTTTTGGAAACATGTTAGTGGCCCCTCTCATCACGGTACATTTTATAAAGAAAGGCAGCGATATAAATCATCATAATTGCTAACAACACCACAGCGATAGCCGCACCATAGCCCATCCGAAAACCATATTCAGAAAACGCTTGCTCGTACATATAAAACGCCAACACGCGGCTGGAGCCCCACGGGCCGCCATTGGTCATAATAGACACTAAATCAAAACTACGTAATGCGCCAATGATGGTAACCACCATGGCTATGAAAGTGGCAGGGCGTAGTTGAGGTAAAATAATGTACCACAACAATTTCAATCCCTTAGCATTGTCTAAACGGGCGGCTTCAATTTGCTCGCTGTCTACAGCATTTAAGCCCGTTAAATATAAAATCATACAATAGGCCGTTTGAGGCCATAATCCAGCAATAATAATACCGTAAGTAACCCAATCCTCATCAGCCAATATGGCCATGGGATCCGCACCAAAAAACCCTAACACTTTGTTAAATAAACCATAACTTGGGTCGTAGAACCAAGAGAAAACCAGTCCAACTACAACTTGCGAAATAACAAAGGGAAAAAAGAAGAGAGATTTATAAATACGAATCCCTCTGACATTTTGATTAAGAAATAACGCCACGAACAAACCCGCAGGAATGGCCAGCATATACAGCACTAACCAAATTACATTATTTTTGAGAGAGGTATAAAAAGCCTCGTCATCCATCAGCTCAACATAATTGGCAATACCCACATATTCCTTCTCACCCAGCCCATCCCAAGCATAAAAGCTTACATCAACAGATTGGAAAATAGGAACAATGACATACACTACGAACATCAGTAGCCCTGGCATCAGAAACAGCACAGGCGCCAAACGTTGCTGATTAATGCGCCAATAGTCTCTCATAGACTTATCCTTAATAGAGTCTCAACTACAATAGAAAAAGCCAGCCCCAACCAAAAAGGGGCCAGCAACACGTCATTTATTTACTTATAAACGCGGGCTCGTACTTTTTCTATCCGTTTAAGAATAGTCTCTAGGCGCTCAGGTTTAACCATAAATTCCTGGAAACCTTCCATACCAGCTGAAGCTATTTCTGCAGGTGCGTCACGGTCGAAGAACTGTGCAATACCACCATCGGTGGTAGACAGCATCTCGTAGCCAGCTTGCAGAAACTTGTCATCAGATACAGTGGAACCACTGTTAATTGGCAACTGACCCAAAGTAGCATTCATTTCAGACTGAACGTCTGCACGTGCCAAGTACGCCAAGAAACGCTTTGCGTCTACCTTGTTTTTTGCGTTAGCAGGAATGTGCATTGTATCAGTTGGTGCTTCTTCAGCCATAGGCACCCCAGCATCGATCATAGGAAACTGGAAGAAACCTAGCTGGTCATCAGTCAAGCCTGCGTCACGCAAAGGCGCTACAGCAAAGTTACCCATAACATACATGGCAGCTTTGCCTTGTATCATAGGAGCTAACGCTTCCTGCCAAGAATAAGCTGCATGGTTTTCAATGAAGAAATCTGCATCCAACAATTCTTTCCAGTGAGCCATAGTGGCCTTCACACGGTCATCAGTCCATGACACTTCACCCTTGGTTAACGCCATGTGGAAGTCATAACCGTTGGTTCGCAAGTTTAGGTAATCAAATACGCCTGCCGCAGTCCATAAGTACTTAGTACCAATGGTAATTGGGGTGATGCCAGCAGCGTTAAGTGTTTCACCTGCTGCCATGAATGCAGCCCAATCAGTAGGGACAGCGATATTGTTTTGCTCAAAAATATCCTTACGATAATAAACACCCCAATTGTAATAAGTGTAAGGTACACCCCACTTCTTATCATCAATGGTCATCGAAGCTGCCGCTGAAGACAATGATTCGTTTAGTCCGTTGGCTGCCCAGACATCATCTACTGGCTCAAATAAACCAGCGTTTACGTATGGCAACATACGGTTACCAGCATACCAGTTGGCCAAATCTGGTGCGTCTGCAGTAAGGAAATTACGGATGGAGGTTTTGTAACCTTCATGGTCGAATAAGTTCCATGTCACATTTACATCAGGATTTTCGGCTTCAAAGCCAGCGATTAACGTTTCGAAAGCTGCTTTAGGAGCTGGGTCAGACGTATCAGTATTGATCACTAACTCACCAGAAAAAGCGCTTACAGACATCATAGAAGCTGCCGTAAATAAGGCAGCTAAAGTTTTTTTATTATGCAACATTGTGGTTCTCCGTTGTTATTAAGTTCCAGATAATGGGATCTGTTTTCAATTATTGCAATAGGATGATAAGTATGAGAACCTAGTTTTGTCAAACACTTTCTCGTTTGATGTTGTTTTCATTTTTTGATTTGGTCTCATTTAAGGGGCGAATGGGTACATCAGAACAGTAAAAAACATTAGTGTGTGATGGCATTATAGCTACCACATTTTCTACCAAGTAAAAAAGAGTAATATCCATGTCTAGCGTTTCTTTAATTAATGTCACTAAAAATTACGATGACATCCGTGTTATCCATGGGGTGGATTTACATATTGAAGCGGGTGATTTCTGTGTTTTTGTGGGCCCTTCCGGCTGTGGAAAGTCAACCCTATTGCGCATGATTGCTGGATTAGAAGACACAACCTCTGGCAACATAAAAATTGGTAACCGAGACGTTACTACAACTGACCCCTCAGAACGTGGCGTGGCTATGGTGTTCCAGACGTATGCTTTGTATCCTCATATGACGGTACGTGAAAACATGAGTTTTGGGCTAAAAATGAATAAAGTCCCTAAACTCGAAATCATCAAAAAAGTTGACCATGCTTCTAATATCTTACAACTGAACCCTTACCTTGACCGCAAGCCCCGAGCCTTGTCTGGTGGCCAACGCCAGCGCGTGGCTATTGGTCGCGCTATTGTGCGCGGCCCAGAGGTTTTCTTATTTGATGAGCCCCTATCTAATTTAGACGCAGAGCTAAGAGTGGAGATGCGCGTTGAACTTGCACATTTGCACAAAGAACTGGGTGCGACCATGATTTACGTGACCCACGACCAAGTAGAAGCTATGACCATGGCTGACAAAATTGTGGTGTTACGGGCGGGTAAAGTTGAACAGGTAGGCTCTCCATTAGAGCTATACAACAACCCCATCAACAAATTTGTTGCAGGTTTTATTGGATCTCCAGGCATGAATTTCTTGGGCGCTGTAGTAGAGGATGGCCAGCTAAAAGTGCCTGGTTTAAATAATATAGCAGTGCCGTCCAGCGCTGCGCTTCCCGCAGACGGCACAAAACTGGTGGTTGGCATACGCCCCCAACATTTTGTGCAAAGTGAACACCCTAACCCGTTTAAGGTAGACATCGTAGAGCATTTGGGTGGTGTATCTTATGTTCACTTACAAACAAGCACAGGCGAGAAGTTGATTATAGAACAGCGCGGCAGTGCGCTAGAACGTGGCGTTGAAACCATCAATCTAGCCTTAGACATAGACAATGTTATGGTATTTGATACTCAAACAGAGTTACGTATTCGTTAACGTTACAATCTTATTTTACATGAGAGATTTTTACAGTGGACGCAAGACGTCCTCTTTAGACACATCAACTAACAACAGCGCAGTAGACATATTTATTATTGGTGGCGGCGTAAACGAGTGTGGCATGGCCAGTCATGCAGCAGGTCTCGGATTAAATGCTGGTCTTGCAGAGCAAGGTGATCTGGCCCAAGGCACTCGTTCACCTTGAAGAAAGGTCCGAATAAAGGCTGGCAACCATTATTATATTAGGTATATATAATAATGGTTATGCAAACAGCGTGAAAACAATTGCCAGCTTATATACAAAACTGCTAGCCTACGCAATCTCATTATGTGGAATTTAAATTCGTTTTGGCGCTTACTATGATCTACACAAGAAAATTGACACCGTTATGAACCACGCACTAAAAGACGGAACCGTAGGCAAAGCCTTACTTATGCTAGATATCATTGCAGATGCTGGGCAATCTTTGCGTTTCAATAACATTCTAACTTTAAGCCCTTTTCCAAAGGCCACGACCTATCGCTTGCTGCAATCTATGACCAGCCAAGCAATGCTAAGCTATGATGCAGAAAGCCAGAAGTACTCTCTTGGCATGCGATTAGTACGCCTTGCACATAATGCTTGGAAACAAGCCTCTTTAGGACCTATCGCAGCGCCTTATTTGAACGAATTAGCAAGTGAGGTGGGCGAAACCATTCACTTAGCCCAAATTGAAAATGGACAAGTGCTGTTTATAGACAAGCGCCACACATCCCAGCGTTTTGAAACGCTAGCCCAAGCTGGGCGTATTGCTCCAGCTCACTGCACTGGAGTAGGCAAAGTGATGCTAGCTTATATGCAGCCAGAACGACAAGACTATGCCTTACAAAGGCAAACATATATTAAGTTCACCAACACCACTATCACAGACAAGCAGGCCTTGCTGGACGAGTTAGCCATTATTAAACGTGAAGGTGTGGCTTACGACAAAGAAGAACACGAAAGCGGCATCATCAGTATCGCCGCGCCTATTTTAACATCATCAGGCCAGGTGATAGGTGCCATTTCAATCGCCACGTCTACATCTAGGCACTCTGTAGAAGATTTGAAGCAGTATAAAGACCTACTCGACGCTACCACACAGGCTTTAAGCGCCGAAGCCGAGCTTTATTTGCACCCTACTAGCAGCAGTTAACGAGTACTTAACGACTCATTAACTGACCTTTAAGGTAATGCAACTGATCACGATAACGGCCCGCTTGTTCAAACTTCAAATTCTTCGAGGCTTCATACATAGCATCTTCCGTTTTGTTAATGAGTTTAGATAACTGTTTGCTATTCAACAACTCACTGTCAGTTGTGTAATCTAGATTGCCTTCAGCTACTTTCTTACCCGACTTACTGCCTTTGTTTTTACCAGAGCCAGGGGTGTAGGCACCTTCCATGATGTCTTGCACAGACTTTATAACACCCGTTGGAGTAATGCTATTGATCCTATTGTACTCTATCTGTTTGTCACGTCTTCGGTCTGTTTCGTCCATAGCGCGTTGCATAGAACCAGTAATCTTCTCGGCATACAGAATAGCCCTACCATTCAAGTTTCGTGCAGCTCGGCCTATGGTTTGAATAAGAGAACGCTCTGAACGCAAGAAGCCTTCTTTGTCGGCATCTAAAATAGCCACAAGAGACACTTCTGGCATGTCTAACCCTTCTCGCAAAAGGTTTATTCCTACCAAAACGTCAAACTCACCAAGGCGAAGATCACGGACAATTTCTACCCGTTCCACAGTATCAATGTCTGAGTGTAAATAACGCACTCTAATGCCATGTTCATGGAGGTAATCTGTCAGATCTTCAGCCATACGCTTGGTTAATACGATGGCCAATACTCGCTCATCTTTAGCCGCACGGATACTAATTTCAGACATCAAGTCATCCACTTGAGACGTGGCTGGGCGTATTTCTATAGGGGGGTCAATTAGGCCTGTAGGCCTAACGACCTGCTCTACTACGCAGTCGGCGTGTTCATTTTCATAAACGCTAGGGGTAGCTGAAACAAAAATCTTTTGTGGGGCGATGTCTTCCCACTCTTCAAACTTCATGGGCCGATTATCTAGGGCTGTAGGGAGTCTAAAGCCATATTGCACCAGTGTTTCTTTACGCGACCGGTCGCCTTTGTACATCGCACCTAATTGCGGCACACTCACGTGAGACTCATCCATTACCAATAGTGCGTCTGCTGGCAAATAGTCGAATAACGTTGGTGGCGGTTCGCCAGGCTTACGGCCAGATAAGTAATGGGAATAGTTTTCGATGCCTGAACAAAAACCTAGTTCACGAATCATTTCTATATCGTAACGGGTACGCTGTTCTAAACGTTGTGCTTCCACTAGCTTGTCGTTGTCGCGGTAGTACTCCAAGCGGTCTTTAAGCTCAATCTCAATCTCGTCAATAGCAGCTAACAAAGTTTCTCTGGGCGTAACATAGTGAGTTTTGGGGTATATGGTTAGCCGTGGAACTTTGCGCAATACTTGGCCAGTAAGCGGGTCAAAGTAGCTTAGCTTCTCAATTTCATCATCAAACAGCTCGATACGCACTGCTTCTTCGTCGGATTCTGCTGGAAACACATCAATCACATCACCACGTACACGATAAGTAGCGCGGTGAAAATCTACGTCATTACGCTTGTACTGCAATTCTGCAAGACGCCTAACAAGATCACGCTGGTCCCACTTATCACCGCGATTTAGGTGCAATACCATCTTATGGTACAACTCTGGGTCTCCCAAACCATAGATGGCAGAAACGGTGGCCACGATAATAGTATCGGGGCGTTCTAACAACGCTTTAGTGGCCGACAAGCGCATTTGTTCAATATGTTCGTTAACGGATGAATCTTTATCAATAAAGGTATCCGACGCTGGCATATAGGCTTCTGGCTGATAATAATCGTAATAGGATACAAAGTACTCTACCGAGTTATTAGGGAAAAACTCCTTAAACTCGCCATATAACTGTGCCGCTAAGGTTTTGTTATGGACCATAACAAGCGTAGGCCGCTGCACTTTGTTAATCACCTGAGCGATGGTGTAGGTTTTACCCGAACCCGTAACCCCGAGAAGAGTTTGAGCAGCCAAGCCCGCGTCGATACCCTCTACCAACTCTTTGATAGCTGTGGGCTGATCACCTGCAGGCTCAAACTTCGACTTTAATTCAAATAGCGGATTCATTATTTACTTCATTTGGATTCATTATCTAGGGCCCAGCGTGATACCCTAACCAGCAAACCCAATAGTATAACGGAGTTATGCCAGTGACGTGGCCTCTTTCGCAACGAATACACTCTTTTAAGCCTTCTGCTACTGTGAGCATTAGTAACCTTGCATCACAAATGAAAGCTGACGGTGAGGACGTGAT
>Ga0307994_1000998_pt1 | contig 17968 bp, 25 predicted proteins | sample EllFjometagen261_FD_203171 | JGI IMG/M metagenome (GOLD analysis project Ga0307994, IMG submission 203171) | Marine microbial communities from Ellis Fjord, Antarctic Ocean - #261 | ecosystem: Environmental > Aquatic > Marine > Unclassified | place: Southern Ocean | collected 2014-11-02 | reverse complement strand
GGTTCTTACATCTTAAACAGTTTACTAATCGTTATGATTACCTAGACCACGATGTAGAGTTTGTATCACTTGAAAGATTACTAGGAGCATATTAGGCAATAGTTGGTTGTATTATAGGATAAACTACAGATAGTGGTGACAGCTCATATCTTTTAAGATTAGACTATATACATAACTGGAGCTTGCTCACCACCCAAATTACTAATAAGGAGAAAGAAGATGTTAAGATATAATATACCCCAAGCTAAATCAGTTGAGAAAGTAGAGAAGAAAGTAGAAGCTACTGTAAAAGTAATTAAAAAGAAAAGTCGTAAGTAGTTGATTTAACTACACTTTTTGTATTATAATATGCTTAAACGGAGAACCTAATGACCTTTAGAGAACTTATTAATGAAGTCCTAATCAGGTTGAGAGAAGAAACCATTGCTACCGACTGGTCGGGTAATATCAATGATAGCACAACAGTAACTGACTATCAAAAGGTTATTGGCTCACTGATTAACGACTCTAAACGTAACACTGAATCTTATCACGACTGGCTTGTACTGCGTGAGACTGTTGACGTACCTACCGTAAGTGGCACTCGTAACTATAACTTAGCGTCTGGACAAGAGATTAAGATACTTGATGTTGTCAATCAATCTCAAGGTACACATCTAAGTCAGCTTAGTCGTACACATCTTAACTCATTTAAGTATCCTAGCGAGAACTCAGGTGACCCTCAGTACTATGCTTTTAATGGTACAGACTCTTCAAACAACTTGAAGATTGACTTTGAACCTAATCCTGATAAAGTACATACTATTTCATTTGATATTGTAAAGTACCAAGATGAGTTGAAGCTTGCAGCTACTACGCTTAAGCTTCCAGAAAGACCTGTTATCTTAGGTGCCTGGGCTAGAGCTATTGCTGAGCGTGGTGAAGATGGTGGTACTCAAACAAGTGTGGTTGCTTCTGAAGTAGCTGACGCTATTAATCAAGCTATAATACTTGATAGTGGTAACACTCAGTATGAATCTGACTGGTACATTGCATAATGGCTAAGCAGCTATCCTATAAGCCTCTAGACAACCTTGGTATTAATGGACTTAATACTCAATCTAATCAAGCTGCTTTAGACTCTAGTTGGTTAGCAGGTGCTGATAATATCGTGCTACGAGAGTCAGGACGTATTTCATTCAGGAAAGGACTTAAGCAGAATATCTTAAAGACAACTGCTAAAGTCGGTGCTATAGGTGAAACAGCTACAGGTAGTGTAATTGCTGCTGTAGGAACTAATATGTACACAGTGGACTTTTCCACTCCTGATGCCCCTTGGACTGCCACTTATGCTACTGGAGGCTCAGCCTCTGATTGGCAAATAATACCCTTTAATCGTGAGTTATACTGCGTTCAGGCGGGACACATACCTATAGAGCTTGATGGTACTACTTGGGGAACAGTACCTGCTGCTTCTGGTTATAACGCACCTGCTGGAGTTACTACTTTCAATCCAAGTTGCGGAATGGGATTCTATGGAAGACTATGGGTAGGGGGCGTCGCTGAAGAAAAGGATGTTGTTTACTACTCCGATACACTAAATGCTCATAAGTGGAGTTCAGGCGCTGCAGGCGCTCTAGACTTAAAGACAGTTTGGGGTACAGATGATATTGTAGCTATACAACCCTTCTATGGTAAGTTAGTTATATTCGGTAAGAGTAACATCGCTATTTATGATGGTCCTACAGACCCTAGTACTATGGTATTAGACGAAGTCATTAGAGGTGTAGGCTGTGTATCAAGAGATTCAATTCAAGCTGTTGGTGACGACTTGCTCTTCTTATCATCGACTGGCTTACGTTCATTAAATAGAACAACACAAGTAGATAAGGTACCTCTACAGGACTACTCAGCTACTGTTAAAGATACTTTAATTAGAAACATCTCTCAAAGTAATAATGTCAAGGCGTGTTATGTTGAGAATGAAGGTGTTTATGTACTGTCTTTTGTTTCTTTAAACATTACTTATGTGTTTGATATGAAACACTGGACACCTAGTAAGACACCTCGTATTACTACTTGGCAGTTTGACTCAGATAGATATCCCTCAGCTATGGTTTACACTAAAACTAAAGGGTTCTTAGTGGGACAAAAGCAAGGCTCTATTGCTACCTATGAGGGTTATTTAGATAAGGAATACATTAGTGGTGGTTCTTATACATCATATTCATATACTGGTACCTTTAAAACTATCTGGATTGACTTAGGTGCTTCAGTAGTAGCTTCATTACTTAAGAAGATGAAAGCTGTTATTAGTGGCGGCTCAGGTACTACTGTAGGTGTTAAGTGGTACAAGGACTTTGGCGTTGAGCCATCTAAGACTTCTTCATTCTTATTAAATCCAACAGCTTCAGGTACTGCTATGCTCTGGGGTAGTTCTACTTCACTATATGGAGCCGCTAAGTATGCTCCTTTATATGGACTAAAGGAATACAACCTACCATTAACAGGTAGTGCTAAATACTTACAGATTGAGATGAGCGCCGAGACTAATGGTCACGTAGCTTCATTACAAGACATGACATTATTATATAAAGAAGGGAAAATACGATGAGTAACTACACAATTGCTATACCTTGGAGTGGTAAGGATGCTTTATCAGATTCAGATGCAGCCAAAGTAATATCAGGAGCAGACTTTAACACTGAATTTACAGCTGTACAAGCAGCAATTAACACTAAAGCTAATATTAATGGCTCAGTAAGTGAGTCTTTTACTGTTAACAATTTAACTATAGCTGGCACGAGTGCAGGAACTACAGCTACCGCTGGTAACAATACAACTACTTTAGCTACAACAGCATTTGTAACTGCTGCTGCTGCTGCCGTAGCTGCTGGTATAACTACTTACACTTTACCTGCTGCGACATCTTCTACACTTGGTGGTGTGAAGGCTTCGTTGGCAGGAACAACATTAACTATTAGTACAACATAATGTCAATAACTTTCAATGGTACTTCTTTAAACTGGTACACTCATACGATAGCGAGTAACGGTTCTACTGTAAGCTCTCCTTCTGCGGTAGGCGAGGTTTACTTTGGAAGTACTAAGGTTTGGGGTATTGGAAACTACTCACCTGAGACAACTCTTTATAATTTTAGTTTAGCACCTGATTCACAGTATTTAGAAAATGCTATTGCTCAACTAAAGAGTACCTATGTTGCCGCTATCAAATCCTCCTCTTACAGTGCAGGACCAGGTGGCGATACACGATGGGATGTAATACTAAATACAGGATATCGTATGGTTACAAGCGATGGTACTTTTACAGGAAATGGCTCGGCTTCCTTTTATCTATGGGAAGGTCAATCAGTTACAGGCGCTAACACCTCACACAATGGGGGAACGAGTTGTTCCCTTAGAAGAGATAACGGAATTTAAAAGGAGAAAGAATATGTTTATATCACCACTTAACTTATTTAAAAGAGCAGACCACTGGGTTGCTAAAATGATGTACAAACCTTTCTGGGGTGCTATTGCATCAGCAGCTGTAGGTCTGTACTCAGCTAAGAAACAAGCTAAAGCAGGAGGTGCTGCTGCCAGTGCTGCTGAAGCGGCTGCTGAGAAAGCATATCAAAGAGCATTACCTTGGGATGTTTCAGGTAGTTTTGGTGAAGCTACATATGACCAAGAAGGTAAGAAACTTACTACATCTTTGTCAGAACCTTGGCAGTCTGAATATGACCTTGCTATGTCAGATGCTGCTAAACAACGTGGTTACATCTCTGGGATGGAAGCAGACCCAATGGCTGCTGGTAAGAAGTTCTATGAGCAACAGAAAGCATTATATGCACCTGAACAAGAAGAAGACAGATTAAATATGGAGAAGCGCTTATTAGGACAAGGTATGTTTGGTTCTACTGGAGGCGCTGGTCAAATGAACGCACTACTAGATGCCCAAGCACAACAAGACTTGCAAGCTCAGTACTCTGGATTAGACCAAGCTCAAGGTTACATTGATACTTATAGAGGTAGGTCAGCTACTGACTTAAGCAATGCTCAAATAATTGGTAAGCTCCCAGATGCCTATGGTAAGCAAGGGCAGGTTATTGGTTCAGGTCTTAGTGCTTCTGCACAGAAAGCAGGTCAGATGGAAAGTGATGCTGCTCAAGCCCGTGGTCAATCCCAAGCTAACAAGTGGGGTTCTTATGGCAAGGCTATTGGCGGAATGTTCGGATAACTTTAGAATAACTTAATTAGGAGATAACAATGGCATTTTCACCAAACGGGATGTTTTATCTAAGCTCAGAAGAATTAGAACCTACTATAGGTTTAGCGGGTAAAGGGCTTAGAGGTATGTTAGGCATGCCAAATAAAGAAGAGAAAGATGAAGCTGATAAGAAAGCAGTTGATGGTATCATCCAAGGTGGTGATATGGACACTCTTGAAGGTCGTAATGAAATACTAAACTCTATTAAAGGTGTTAATGTAGATGCTTATATGGAGTTTAAGAAGCAGTTTAATACTATGGAAACCGCTGACCTCACTCTTACTGAGAAACGTAACACACCAACCCTTAAGGCTGAGTGGAGATTAGATGTAGGTAAGAAGTTTACTAATCGCTGGACTAATGCTAATATCCCTGGACAACCTGAAGGTATTACAGATAGAACTGCACTAGTTAAGTACTTACTACCATTAGTTAAAGATGGTACTATGAAGAACGCACAGAAGAATGATTGGCTTAAGGCTTATGATTTAGAGATGAAAGCTAAAGGTGCTGCTTACGTAGCTTCTAATGCTGCTCGTTCAGGTAAGCCTACTGGTTTAATCAACTCTAAAGACACCTTCGGAGATTATGGTTCTAGTAGTAAAGCTAAAAGAATCGTAGCCCCTGCTGGACCTGTAACTACTGGTACTATGGTAACTCAAGAACAATACGATGCCGACCCTAGAGGTCCTTGGTCTAAAGGTACCCCATATAACTATAAAGTAGAACCAGTTAAAAGAGATGAAGAGATTATGCCAGGCGGTGCTTAACAATGACATTTGACCCTTTAAGTAGAGATGTAGGTTATGACCCTACAATCATGGCTGCTCAAGATAAGCTTACAGCTGCTCAGCAGGGTAAAGAATTAGATTATGGTGAAGGTTTCACTGGTGGTCAAGACTTAACCTCTGATGTAGGACAACAGGCTTGGGCTACCTCAGGTTTGTTTGGTCTTATGCTTAGTAAGCTGTATAGCGAAGAAGACCAGAAGGATTGGTTTGTACAACGTAACGCTGTGGACTTTGGTTATACAGAGTTAGATAAGCAGATTGAAGCTTGGCGTGCTATAGGTGAGACCAGAGACTTTACTCAAGAAGAGCATGATAATATTAGAGAGATGATGGCTCGTAAGAACCTTATCAAAGAAGACTTAGCCTTTGTTCATGATAACTATGATGGTAATATGGATGCTGCTATGGATGAAGGTGGTAAATCATTCAATGATAGATGGGGTTTAGATACTGATGAAGAGTCAGGGTTCTTAGACTTACTCGGTTTACTTAAAGATAATCCTGCTTATACTGGTGGTGTTATTACAGCTGAATTACTTAAAGATTTACCTTTCTTAGGTATTGCTAAGTTACTAGGTGTTGCTCATAAAGGTATGAGTACTGCTAATATCGTAGCTAAGGTTAACGCTAAGTTAGCTGGTATTAAACCTAAAGCTCTTAGAGGATTAGCTCAGGTAGGTACTGGTGTTGGTGCTGGTGCCTTATTAGGTGGTGGTTATGAAGCTGCTTACTCTGGTCTTGAAGAAGGTGAAGTTAAAGGTGATGATGTCTGGATGGGTGCTAAGTTCGGTGGAGCTTTTGGTGTCTTAGGTGGTGCTGGTCTTATGTACAAAGGCAAGATGTTAAATAGAAGCCTTGCTGAGACTGTTGAAGAGACTGCTGTTTTATCTGCAGCAACTACAGTAGGTAAAGGTATTAAGGCAGAAGCGTCTGATACTATAACTAAAACAGCTAATAACATTAGAAGAGCCTCAGACGAAGCTATAGATGATAGTAGTCGTATTAGTAGTCAAGCTAAAGAAACAACTATATTACCTGCTTATAAGCAAGAGATTGTTAATAACTCAGTCAAAGGTAATGATATACCTATGTACTCTGTGTATGACCTTGAAGGTAATATTAAGACGTATGTCGATAGAAGAGCATTACAAGCTGAACATAAGCGAGTACTTAAAGAACTAGAATCAGGTACCTTTAGAGGTCGTGATACTAATACTTTAACTAAACGTGAACTAGCTGGTATTAAGAACAAGGATTCTTATGAATCTATGTTACTAGCGTATGAGAAATCTAGAGCTTCTATTGATATTGAACATAAGAACGCAGGTAATGAGTTTCCACCTAGAAACCTTAATGATTTAGCCTATGACTTAACAAGAGATGAATTAAATAAAGCTGATGTTGAGTACCGTGATAAGGTTATAGGTAGTCAAGCTAAGAAACAAGACCAAGCTGAAGTAGAACAAGCAGTTGGACAGGAAGAAGCGGCTATACGTAAACAGAATATGGAAGCTGAAGGTACTGACTTTGAAGCTGAAGTATTACCTCCTACACCTCCAGGGGTATTAGAGGGTGTTGGTAAGGTTATTAAAGATAACCCTAAGTCTGCCATGGCTCTAGGTGCTGCGTCTGCTTACGCTTATGCTGACACCACTGAGAATGAAGTCTTTGGTGCTGTATTGGCTGCAGCAGCTATGAAGATTGGTCCTAAGGTTATTAATGGTAAGTCACTTAAAGCTTCTGCAATGAAAGCTAAGATTAGTATTTCTAAATCATTAGAATCTTTCGCAGCTAACTCTAAGATTCTAGAGTTTCAGATGCAAGTTGTACTTAAAGAAGTAGCTGAAGTATTCAATACACCTGAGAAGGGACGTAAGCTTATTAATGCTATTGAGAATAACTCTGATGAAGGTCTTACTAAACTTGAGATTGAAGTTAAGAATAAGGTTAAAGCTCAGTTAGATATTATTGGTAAAGAAGCTGTACTGTCTGGTGTCATTAAAGACGCAGGTGCTGTAGCTTCATTATCATTTGGTAAGTTTAAGAAAGGTGAGCAAGGTGCTTTCCTCCAGAACTACTTTCCACACATCTTTGATAAAGATATTGATGATGACATCTTACAAGAGTTAGTTGCTATCTATCTAAAAGATAGTAAGAGTGGCTTACAGCGTTCTATGATGGAGACACTTGAGGCTATTGAGGCTAAGTTCCCTGATAAGAATATCATTACTAATCCAGTTAGAGCTTTAGAGTTATACACTCAAGCTATGACTAGGACTATCTATGGTAAGAACCTAATCAACTCACTATTTAAACTTAACTTAGATATGTCAGGTAGAAACTTACCTGCTTTAATGTCAGATGATGTATTTAAAAGCCTTAGAAAGACAGGTAAGAAAGATGGTGGTTTAAACGAACAAGAAGCTTTGAACTATGAAAGCTTTGACCACCCTTCATTGAAAGGCTTTGTAGCTCACAAGGATGTTAAACCTTTAATTGATGACCAGTTTGCTACTCTACGTAAAGGTGGTGTTGGTGATGTAATGGAAAGTATATTAAAGCTTAACAATGGTCTTAAGAGATTGTTTGTATTTGGTTCATTGTTTCATGCTCAAGCTTTGCTTATGTCTGCTGCTTATGCTTTAGGTCCTTCAGGTATCTCTAAACTTAAAGCTGGTAAGGTTAGTATTAAAGATGCTGATGGTAAAGTTATTGGTACTAGAAAAGCTGAATGGGCTGACCTTAAGATTGGTTCTGGTTCATTCAACGAGTTAGCTGAACAAGCTATTAAAGATGGTTTAGGTATCATTGCTATTAAGAAACAAGAGTTAGTTAACCCTGGTTTCAAAGCTATGGAAGAAGTCTTAGAACGTCTAGGACCTTTAGGTGCATTAGGTACTAAAGCTTTCAAGAACATTGACTACTTAACTTGGGAATACTTCCACGATAGATTTAAACTAGCCGCTTACTTACAGAAGAAGCAGCGTCTAATGGATGATGGTCATACAGATGAAGTAGCTGGTAAGTTATCTGCTGAGTTTTCTAATGATGCCTTTGGTTCTTTAGACTGGGATAGCTTTGCTACTAAGCTTTATACTTATGCTGCTAAGAATCCTGATAACCTTAGAGGTAAGACAGCTGATACATTAGCTTCGGTCTTACCAGTTAATAAACGTAGATGGTTGAACCTTGGTTTGTTTGCACCTGACTGGACTATATCTAATATCAGGATTGTAGGTAAGACGTTTACGACTGGTTATAAATACACTGAAGGTTTCCTTAAAGCTTTTCATAGAGGTGATGAGGTTGCTTGGAAGTCTAAGCAAGGTAAAGAGTTAGCTTCATCATTTAAGATGTATGCTGCTTATACTGGAAGAGCTGGTATTGTTACTTCTGGAATGTGGTGGGCTATGACAGAAGCCTTTACTGATAGAGAACCTACCATTGATGACTTACAAGAGTTCTGGTACGGTGAAACTTCAGGTAAACTACAACTAGGTAATGGTGAGTCGATGGTAATCTCTAAACAGATTGCTGAGCCAATACATTGGTTGCAACATCCTGCACACACGTTACTTAATAAAGGTTCGATAGTACCTAAGACTATTACAGAGGGTATGTTTAATAAACAATGGTTCTCAATGAAGAAAGGTTTCCCAATGGGACCTGCCATAGTTGAGCCAGATGGTACTTATCATTATCCTAAATGGATACTTGGTAAGGCTGTACCTATTGTTACTAAATCTATGTTTGACAGTAAGTTAAGCTGGGCTGAGAGAATGGAACGAACCTTTACTGGTTTCTTTGGTTTCCCTCAATACGGTAGTCCAGGTAAATACTAATTAATGGAGAAATACAATGTTAGAAGAAGATATAAGTAAAGACCAAGATGAGATGAATGAACAGTTTATACAAGAGTATCAAGAAGCCTATGAGTCAGGTGACTTTGAAACCTTTGCTGAGAACTGGGGTTTAGGTATTGAGGAAGCTCATAAGATAGCTTTAGAAATGCCTCAACTAGATGGTTTTGTTCCTGAAGATGTTACTAAGTCTGAAGAAGATACACCTGATTCAGTAACTAGAAATGGTGTTACGATTGATACTTCAGGTGACATGGACCCTATGATTGAAAACATGGGTGGTGCAGGTGCAACTAAACTTGTTAAAGGTATGTTTGCACGTAACAGTGATAAAGCTGCGAAGGTGTTTAAACGTGATAAAGTGGTTACACCTAGAGCAGGTAAAGCTGTTCAAGTAAAGCCTGATGCTAAGTTTACTAGCGGTGCTAACTCTAAACATATTGTTAAGAATAAGAACTTTGATAAGCCTACTACTGCTAAATCTACTAAGCCTACTCAACGTCAAGCAGAACTTGCTACAGCTGGTGGTTTAACTACAGCTTTACTATTGAATGGTAATCGTAACGAGCAAGGTGACTTCATTGAAGGACCAAAAGAGAAGGTTGATTTATACCAACCTCAAGGTATTGAACAACCTGAAGAACAGCCTGAGTCTAAATCTGAAGGTAATCAATTTGGTTATCATAAGAAAGAAGGACAGAACTTTATGACTGTTAATAATGATGATGCTTATTGGGATACTCATGAAATGGGTACAGGTGATGCTTGGTCAGATGCAGATGTTAAGAAAGTACAACAAGAAGTTGATTGGTCTAATTGGTTTTAATAGGAGAATGAAATGAGTATATCAAAAGGTATAAGAAAAGCAGCTACTGCGGCGAAAGCCCAGTCTAGAGGTCTACAAGGTAAACGTAATAGTCAAGGTGACTTTGCTCAAGCAATGCCTGAAGATGTTCAAACTAAAGGTGTTCAAGATGCAGTTAACCCTGACATCCAGAACTACATTGATGATGTTAGAAAGCAGATTGATGAGGTTGACGCTGAATTAGGTAAACTAGACTATAACGTAGACACCCCTGGCTTATTCGAAGAGGGTACAAGGTTAGAGAATAAGAAGATAGACCTGATTAAAGATGCTATCGATAGACTTGAGTCAGAGGGTATTGAAATACCTGAAGAGCTTTATGTAATGCTAGAAGTTACAGGCTAACGGTCACTATATAAAAACCCAGACTTATCTAAGCCAGCCGAAACAAGCTGGCTTTTTAGTTCTGAAGCCTCTCGTGTCTGGCATCTAGCTAGGTAATGCTCATACGCATCATCGTAATCACTCCCTGCTCTTGCTACTCTGTCTGCGTAATCTTCTGATAAGGCTTCACACATATCTTCTTTAGTCATAATATCTCCTTGATTGTATCTTCTGTAAACCATCTAAAGTTATTCTTTGTAGCCCACTCAGCGTGCGTTCTTTTAGTCCCATCCTTACGGACACGAGCATGAGGCATTGGTGTATTAGGCTTCATGAATAAGAACACAAGTTCTATATGGCTAGGTAAGCTCTTGCGTATCCATTTGTATTTAGCAGCTTCAGTTGAATCCATGAATCTGCCTTTAGCTTCTATTATATACTTCTTAGATTTGAAGTCGGGTGTATAGTTATGTTCAATTACATAAGGTAGTTTCTCAGGGTGATGTTCACAATCTCTCATCACACCTACAGATAACTCCCCTTCCCACTTAGAGTCAGCACCTCTATAGGTAGCACGCCACTTATTATTTCTAGCCACTATTTCTCCTTATCTTTATTATATTTAGGTACTTTGATAGGTTCATCTAGTGAAGCTAACCCAGACCAATACTTAAGCTTACCTTCAAGTACTAGAATCCTCTCCTGTAAATCTCTATATGTTGGTATTGTCATCTTGTTTCTCCTGTTATGTATCATATAGTAACCCTATCATACTATCTAATTATGTCAAGTTTTATGTGTGCTTTACTTATCTTCAAAGTAATCGTAAATCTCATTAACCTTAGGGTAATTAACAATCTTAGTTAAGAACCTTGGACCAGTTGAGTAACTAAATACTTTAACTTCAGGGTAACAATGACGTTTGTAAACACAGTAACTACATTGCATAGCTAACTTTAAGTTCCCAGACTTACCATCAGGTACAGGTGCAAAGCATTTCTCAGGTGAGATGTTATCTTCAACCATACATTTCAGGTACTTAATCCTATCTTTGATGTCATCATCGTACTTGAAACTCTCAATGTTAGTGCATAAGGCACCGTTTGTCTTATCAATGACTAACCACCCACCTTCGTCCTTACCTAACGATTCAGCGTATCCTCGGAGCTGGTCTAAGTAACCGAATGGGTCATCACTTCTTACTGAACCTTCCTTAAACTTCTTGAATCCGAAGGGTGATGCTGTCTTAACATCTATTAATACACCATCGATGACACAGTCCATAGAACCTTTGATGCCTTCAACTTCTGCTTTACCTTGCTTATTAGTAACTGTATGTCCAGACAATTCAGCCAGTGCTAATACTAATTCTTCAGTCGCATGACCATATAAGAACTTCATCAAGGTTTGTGATGTCATCTTCTCTGCTTCGTAACCATTATGTAAATACCAAAGGTACAATTCTTGCTTACCAATGTTACTCATACGCAACGTACGCTTGTCTTCATGCTTCGTAAGTACTTGATTCTTAAGGATATTCTTCATAGCCTCTCCGAAATCATCAATCACTTTCTCAACATCAACACCTTCTGCTGCTTGGTTTGTCTTTAACACCTCATAGATATCTTCTACTAAACTTTCAATCTTCTTCATACTAACTCCTAGTGGGTTTCAGCCCAGTTATTACCTATCTTAAATTCAGCATCAAGAGGACATTTCATATCAAATGCTACGCCTGCTTCTATGATGCTGCCTACTGCTAAGCTTCCGAAGAACTCAGCTTGGTCTTCCCTTACTTCTGTTTGAATCTCATCGTGAATATTACCCACGAATTTGTAATCAATCTTGTACTGCTTTGCATAACCTTCCAGTAATACTAGAGCTTTCTTCATAACGATTGCTCCAGCTGACTGTAGTAGCATATTCAATGCAGCGTGTGTACTTCTTATGTGTATCTTCCTACCATCTAATGCTTCGATTGTGCCTTTCTCAGACAGTTTTGTAACTCGCTTTCGTAAATCTCTAAGTGCTGGCGTATTATCGAGGAAGTTCTTCTTAAGTCGTTTACCATCTGTACTTGTTCCTCCGACAATGCTTCCAATCTTCTCGTCTCCAGCTCCGTACAGGAAAGCATAGATGAAAGTCTTTGCCTGATTTCTTGATTCAAGTCCTGCAGCCACTTGATTTGCTGTGTGTATATCTCCATCTGTTGCCTCCTTAGTGTATTGTTCATCGTCCATATAGTGGGCTAACATCCTTAATTCTAAACCACTAGCATCACAACCTACTAACTTATATCCTGGTCTTACACCAAACAACTGTCTAGATTCCTGACCATAAGCACTACCAGCAGATGGTACTTGTGCTATGTTAGGATTACTATGTGTCATTCTTCCAGTGATAGTACCTATTGGATTAATATAACCGTGTATCTTATCTAGAATACCTGCTGATTGTATCCATGAAGACACCAAACCTAGCCTCTTCTGCAACATTAAGTACCTAGCTATCAACTTACCTTCAGGAAAGTCAACACTCTCTAGAATCGTCTCTGAGACCTGCACAGCTCCTTGCTCTGTAAACTCAGTAGGCTCCCATCCATAGTGTATAAGATGACGAGCTATCTGTTTACGACTCCCTAAATTAAACTCAGGATATGTATCATACCCCCATCCGTCCTCTGTGTGTACATAAGCTAGATGGTCTAGGTGTCTTTGTAATGAAGCTGCTACTTCACCATCATCTGTATAGGCTTTCTTAGGGAAGCTAACTGGTTTGAATGTCTTTAATGGTACAAAGACTTCTCTTACTTCATCCTCAGCCTTGAACATCTCCTGCTTTAGTTCTGCTTGTAGAGTTATAGCTGCCTTAGTATCAAAGTCCCAGCCATTATCTCTCTGCTCATTGATGATTCTAGCTACCACTTGCTCTAGTTCTAAGGCTACTGGGCTTAGCTTCTGTCTTGATAACATACCATACACCAGGCTTGTAACATTAACATCCTGTACACAGTACTCTTTCATATCCTCAGAGTATGTAGACCAAGCATCTTCTTGCTTACCAAAGTCACCCTTAGCTTCACCCAGTCTTTCACCCCAAGCATCTAAACTGTGACCACCCTTACGAGATGGCATATCTAGTCTAGACATTACTAATGTATCCTCTAACTTACCCCACCATTTAAAGTGTAGTAGTCTTTCTACAACAGGTATGTCAAAGTTGATTACATTATGTCCTATTAATGTATCAATGTTGTTATCACGTAACCATTGTGGAAACTTATGTACATCTTTAGGTTCAAATACTACAGTCTCTCCCCACGTCCCTACTATCTTGACTGCAATACACCATATAACTGATGGCTTAAGACCATTCGTTTCTATGTCGAAGATTGCTTTACTCATCCAAATACCTCATCCATCATTGCTACTTCTTTAAGTCTAGAAGTGTCTGCGTTATATTGTAGATACCCAGTCACGCCTGTCTCGCCTGTGTATCTGTTCTTAAGAACCCTTAGTGTTGTTGTATTCCTTACTAAGGCATCCTCACTTTGTTGGTTACGTTCTAAAGCAATCACCATATTAGATAGCTGTGCTATACCCTGTGACCCACGTAAGTGAGATAACGAGATAGCTCCACCTTCTTCATGTGGTGTACCTTGTTGTCTTGATAGGTGAGACACAACAAACAATCCAATGTTAGTCTCAACTACTACCTCACGTAGCTGTGTCATAAGAGCATCAATGTTTCTACGCTCATCACCATTAGCATCACCTGACATTACCAAGTTAAGATGGTCAAGTACAATCCATTTGATGTCTTGTGCCTTAGCCATTAACCTGATACGACTTACTATCTTCTCAATGGATAGTTCTTTACCATCATACAAAGTCAAAGCTTCACCCTCATCTCTAATGAAGAGATCATCGAAGGCTTCTTCAGCTACTTCAGGTTTAGTTATGTTTCTTACCTCATCTAAATGGTAAGGTCTGTTCAAATGAATACCAACTAACCCATCAATGGTACGTTCATTTGTTTCTTCAAGGTGAATTACTCCCACTTTGTCTGGTGTTTGTGTTAGTAAATGATATTCTAACTCCCTGACTACAGATGATTTACCCATACCAGTACCTGATGTGATAGTTACTAACTCACCTAACCTGAAACCTTTAGTCATTTGATTCAGACACACCCATGGATACTCAACTGATGCTTTCTCTGGACGTTCCATCCAAGTATCCTTTAGTTGTGTAGCACCTATGATGTCTTGAGGCATCCAGCTCTTAGCGTTCCAGAAACATTCAGTAATCTCTTTAACAAGACCAGCTTGTAACATATCACTGATGTCTTTGTAACCCTCAGGGTAGGACATAATCTTAATCTTCTCAGGTGAGAACATCTCGATTGCTTTATCTATTGCTTTCTTTCCTGCGTCATCTTTATCAAACGCTAAGACTATATAATCAAAGGAATCTAAGAAGTCATAGCTACCTTGTATAGATGATTCAACACTAGAGCTACCATTCTTTAGAGAACATACAGCCCACTTACCATTGAATACCTCAGCTAAAGACAAGGCATCTATCTCACCTTCAGTGATAGTGATGTACTTACCACCCTTATCCCAGAGACACTCACCAAATAAGCCTGTCTCTTTGAAGCTGCCTTCTGTATGAAACTTCTTTGTTGATACTTCACGTACCTTATAAGCTGTTACTCTACACGCCTGGTCTGTGAATGGATAGTAATGTGTGTTACCATCTTCAGTTACTCGTACCTTGTACTGCTTACAGATAGCTTCAGAGATTCTACGCTTAGGTATAGAACCCCAGACACCCTTGACTGCTAGCTCAGTGCTTGTTGTTATCTTCCTCTTGAATGAGGTAGTGACTTGAGCTGTAGCATTACCTGTCCAATGCTCACACCCTTCAGTGAAGCAATGTTCATGGTCATCATATACAGCTAAGTTGTCTTCGCTACCACACTTTGGGCAGCTTGTGTGCTTAATAAACTTACTCATAGTTATCCTTTGGTTATTGATTTATAATTTGGTGGTGCTTCACAGTAGTTATCTTCCTGCTTTAAGGACTTTCCCCTTGCCCATCCTATTACTTAAGGTGCTTCATCTGAAAACAGAGCAGCCTTAGGGTCGTTAGCCATACCTTCACCCATCTCTAATACTAAGATGCTTTGAACATAAGGTACTTCACCTGCTGTTGGATGCTTCTTAGTAATGTAGTTGACCTTTACCTTAGTACCACTTGGAAGTTCTTCTTCCCACTTCTCAGTCTTACTTAAGTACACAGGTACATCATATCTACTGGTGAACTTACGGATAGGTTCGCCTTCATATTCTTTAATGACTACTCCTTCCTTCGTTAAACGTGAGGCTGTTGAACCATCAAGTTTAATTTGTAAAGAATACTTACCTGTTGATTGACCTTGGTAGGTATCGTGTTCAGTTAAGAATGTCTTAAAGATTGTTGTTCCTTCTACTAGCATTGTTACTCCTTTATTGTTTTATAATTGTACATCGCAATATACGATATACTTAAATGCCTTCAACATAATCAAATGTATCAGGCGGTGTTTGACTATTGGCATAGCAATCGCTATACCCTTCATCAAATTCAGTAGTGTACTGAGTACTGGCTGGGATTAAGTTATCTCGACAAGCTAACCAACCTGCTCTGTATCCAGTGCTTTTGTTTAAGAGATATTTATACTCTCGTTCTAGTGTGATACGCATACTTCTCCTTAGTTAAGTGTAGTAGCATCAGGCATACCAGTGAAGTGTACTTGTTCTGCTAATAAACATATCAAGTCTTCATCATCCATTGAGTATAGCTTCTCTTCTGCTTCTCTCTTACTCTTAGCACTGACCTCAATCACTACGTTTAATTGCATAGCTACGTCATAGTACTCATCACTCATGTTCCTCTCCCAAATGTTAACCACCAGTCTCTCTCTGCAAAGTACATACGGTCTAGTATATCTTTAGATAACTTGATACCATCCCTACCTTGTTGTGTAAGTACAGGTGCTAGTACTACAGCTGGGTCTTTAGACCTCCATAGTCTAGCACCTGCTGTTGTTGATGATGACCCAATGTATGCAGCAACTTCAGGTACTGTCCACAATGTACCGTCCGTGAGCTTGTACTGTTTATAGTGTCCACCTTTAGAACTACCAATCAGCTTCGGGGCGAAAACGATATTCACGTCTTGACTTCTAGCTAGTCTACATCTTATAGTGGTGATGTTAATACCTGTAGATTCTGATACTTCTTTAGATGTCCAACAACTACCATCAGATAGTATGTATGATTTAAAGTTTGCCATTAGATACTCCTATTAAATATAATAAACTGGCTTGATATAATATCATAATTCCCATTAGTATGTCAAACCAATCAGTCGTCTGCATCTTTATTCTCTGTGCAAATCATGTTAACTTCATAGTGTCTAATCACCGCGTTGTACATAATGTATGCTGCAGTGTATGCTATGAACCGCTGGTCCTTAGGCATAGTCTCAACAATATCATCAACGTATTGATAAGCATCATTAAGTTTCATTGTATTAAACAGTCCGTGTTTCTTGGGTGTGTAGTTATCCCAATGTACATCTTCACCTACGTCTCTCATTATGTTAGCTCCTGTATGTAAGAATAAAAGTGTTCAATCTCATTCTCTTCTGATTCACCTGCTTCAATCTCATTCATCATTAAGTCGAATGCTTCATTGATGTCTGATGCTAGGTCAGGGTTCTTTAGTATTAAATCATTAGCTTTGTTACGTGCTTGAACTATCATGATGTTACCTCCATATAAGTACCGTGTTCTTTGTCTTCAATCATAGACCAGTAACCTTCCTTGTGATGGAAGTTATCCATAGCATCAGCTTCTTCAGGGAACCCTTGCCATAAGGCTTGTAAGTTACCACTGTCTGCCTTAGCCATAAGCTTAGCTAGTAGTCCTCTGAATGATGTATCATCTAGATGTCTATACTGCCAGTCATAGATGAACTGCTCACCTTTAGTTAGTTCAGTCTTGTTATTCATACATCATCCTCCCATTCTAATTCATAGATAACCTCAAGCTCGTCTGCTCTGTCCACGGTATTACCTGCGGTATCTAATACATTAACAATCCTAACATCAAGTAAACCATCATGGTCTTCACCGATGTATAGGTCTAGTAAATCGTTCACTGTTATCACTGCTCTTTCCTTGTGGCTCATAATCCTACTCCTCTAAAAAGTCTATAACAGCATCAATCCTATCTAACAATTTATCTTCTGTTATTCTAAACGCATCATCAGTAGTCTGGTCGCTCTCCAGCTTAAAGATTAAATCTCTTACTTCAAATGCCCCATCTATTACTTCATTCTTATTCATAGTCCTATCTCCTTAAGGCGCTCAGGTACTACTACCTGTGCATTACATTCATCACAACAATGGTCGTGGTCTTCAAAGTATTCACCATGGTTGTCTCTTACTGGGTAAGCATTGTTACCCCATCCTTTAGTTTCAGTGTCACAGATACAGCAAGTGAACACGCCACCTTCATCTTCATAACTCATACTCATCTCTCCTTTGAACGATGTCTTTAAGGACATCTTGGACAACATAGTCCATACTAATTGCTTGTCCTGATGTCTGTCTACCCCAGATTAGTATGCCTTTGAACTCAGCTACCATCTCACCTTTCTTACGTAGCTCCTCACCAAACCAACCAACTACAATCCAATGCTCTAATGCTTCAACCATCCGAGGCTCACCGCCATCATCAGAGTAATCATTATCAATCTTATAAGTAACATTGATTAGGTCTTCATCATCACCATAACAATCAGTATTTAATAGGTCAGTAACAAGATG
>Ga0307994_1000997_pt1 | contig 17981 bp, 10 predicted proteins | sample EllFjometagen261_FD_203171 | JGI IMG/M metagenome (GOLD analysis project Ga0307994, IMG submission 203171) | Marine microbial communities from Ellis Fjord, Antarctic Ocean - #261 | ecosystem: Environmental > Aquatic > Marine > Unclassified | place: Southern Ocean | collected 2014-11-02 | reverse complement strand
TAGTAATTAAAATCTAAAAAAGGGGACCACGTGAGTGATCCCCTTTCTTGGTTACAGGAACGGTTGGGTATGGTGCCCATTTTTATTTGTTCCTAGTGGTGCTGTTACTTACAAACACATTTGCCATCGCAAGCGCACTCTTCGTTGTGTTTTTTAAACATAAGAGAATACATTAATGAATTCCATTTACCTTTTAAAAACTTATTAAACTCAATAAGTTTTTTACCTATTTTAACTAAAAATTTTCCCATTTTATTTCTTTACACAGTTGTTAACCATTTTTATCTTACCTCCAGCAGTTTTCTTTCCACTTGGAGATTTCTTTTTTCCTTTTGCAACGTAGCCTTTCCAGCAACTATTGCCTTTCATTTTCTTTAGTAATGGTGATTTCATAATTCTAATTTTAATATGTCCACATTGTCATTTTAGGCGCTCCGGGGTATCCGATACCTAAATGTACAAAATTCTTCTTTCTACTTACGCCTATTCTTAAGAAGCCTATCTTCAAAGCGGCTTTTACTAATCTTAAGGTAGCTTCACCTCCAATACAAACTATATCTACAGCACATCCATGAGCATGTTCTCCAGGTTCTCTCTTAGCAGCCTCAATAGGGTGATCAGGAGACCTATAGGATGACGTTAGCTGAATAGGAAAACCATACTCAGCACGTAATGCATCTAGCATTCCTAATAGCTTAGAGTCCATCTTATCCATGTTACCTTTGAAATCGTGTTTATCATTAAAATACTTTAATTTCATTTATCTCTTCTTTCAATTAAATTATCTATAAAACTAGCACCAAGCACACTGATTTTGTCAATCATATTCTCTTGTAAAGTTATAACCATTTTTTCTAGTTCGTCTTTTTGTTTTACTAGATGATCGTTAGATGTTTGTAGTGAATCTACTTTCTTAGTTAAAGCGTCAACTTCGTCTGGATTACGGCCTATTATAGTATATATTACAACACTCAAACTTCCAACTACCATTCCTGTAACTGTCACAAATATGTCTTTATTAACTGGAGGAATTTGATTAAAACTTAAAAATAATAACAATAATATGATTAAAATAAATATACCTGCCGCACCGGCGTAATGTCTTAAATCGTTTTTTGCTTTTAAACTCATTTAGCTTTTGTTTTTATTTATATTAAAACCTTTTTTTAAATCTAGATTCAAATCTACCTCTAAATCTAGATTTAGATTTTTTTTCTTTTTTATCTCCTTTTTCTATGCCTAATTCCCAAGCTGACCAACCTAAAGCTAATGCTATTCTTTTGTAGAATTCGGTTTCTTCATTGCTAGCATCAACTATATTTGTTATTTTTTTTACAGCTCTGTCGATTGGCACGTTTGTAGCAGCTGATATCACGTTAGCACTTGCTAAATAAGCTGGATTGTCTATGCTCCAACCTTTTTCTAACATCTCTTTCTTGTTCCAAGATGCAGATCTACCAGCGGATCTAAGTTTACCTATTTTAGAGGATATAGGTGGAGATATTTGTAATACTTCTTTAACTACTACGTCTTGATATTTAGGCGATTTTTTATCTGATTCTTTAGCTAATCTTATGGCTACATTTTTAACTACAGAAGCTATAGCACCACCTACACCTATACCCCTTAGTATGCTGTCAGACATGCCATTAATTATGTTAGCATATTTCTCTTCTCTTTTTTCTTCTTCTTCATCTTCATCACCAAAGCTTATCGCGAACATAGCTTGCTGTAAAGCCGAAAACAAAAGGTTTTGTGCTACTCCATAGTATATGATCTTAGATATGTTGGTTTTAGCATCTCCTCGGCCATTCTTAAGATCGCTAGCAGCTTTCTTGATTAGTCGTGCATATTGTGCAGGCGTGTTAGCAAAAGCTAATATAGTACGTCCTAATGGACCAGCTTGCTGTGAACTTATTTTGTCTGGTCTACTTGATTGTTGAGACTCTTCAGCTATTTCTCTAAAATCTAAAAAAGCTGTTTCTTCGGCTTCTTTTAAACTCAGTCCTTCTTTCTGAAGTGCTTTAATTCTATTTCTATAAAAACTAGCACCACCAGAAGCGATAGCAAAACTATCTGCAATCTGCGTTGGTAAGAAACCTAATTTAAGAAGTCCTGCTATAACATTTCTAGCGCTATTTCCAGGTCCTTTTGCCATTTCAGCTATATCAGCTTCATTAACGTTTAGCTTTAAGCCGCTACGTCTTTCTAACAAAAACGGAGAATTAAACAGCTTTTTAAAATCACTCCAAAATTGAGGTTGATTTGCAAAGGCTTGCCCTGCTTTTAATATATTATTATCACTAAAGTTTATAAAGTTAACTGCTGATATAGTTTGTAGTACAGCTGATCTAGTATTAAAGAACATGATAGCACCAACTGAGTTTGTTAACCAATCAGTAAATCTACCTGTTATAGTGTCTGTACCAAAACTTCTATTTCTACCCGTTTTCATTCTAGCTAAAATATTCTCCATAGCTACTCGATAAGGCTTACCATAAGCTGCTTCTAGCTTATTTAAATTAGGTTCAGAAAATATTTCATCTACATTCTGCTGCCAAACCTCTAGATATTTACTTCTTTTTGTTGTGTTTAAACCTTTTTGAAGATCAGTATCTATAGTTCCAGCTGTCCATCCGGCGTCTGGTGCAGCGTAACCATCAAGCTTATTTATAGCTTCTAGTTCTTTAGCAAAAGAAACTAAGTTTTCGTCTTTCTTTACGTAATCAACTAAATCTTTTTGATCTTTTGGTGACATTCCTGGAACCTCAAGTCCCTGCGCATCCCATATATAAACTCTTAACGCTTGTTCTTTAGTAAAATTTTCACCTGGTATTTTTTTACGTAAATTCTTAGGTATTATTTTTAATGATTTTTTAAGATCTTTAAAGTCTTGCATCAACGTAACTCTATCGTTAGCTAAATTATCCATAGCTCTAGCAAAAGGATTCAATAAATGAGCTTTATACCAAGCCATTTGAGCATCACCAATATCACCTTTACCTAATGTAGAATATAATAAACCTACAAAGTCTTCGGCAGATGGCGGAATAAAGAAATTAAACTTACCTTTATTAGCTCCAACAACCTCAGCTTTAACTCTAGCGTAAGTTTTATCTGATGCTATGCCTGTTTTAGTTTCTAGTATATCATTAAAATCTTTGCTTAAGTTTAAAGATTTGCTAAATTTAGTTTCTTCTTTTACACTTTCTGAATCCAAAGAATTCATTAAACTTAAAACTTCGTTGTTACCAATAGATGTAGATTTACTAAATCTTTGTGAAGGTTCTAAAATTAAGTTATTAGCTTTAGCTGTTTTTTTAAGCGTTTTATTAAATGTTTCATCTATAAAAGCACCTGTATTGTCAACTTTATAGGCATCGTAAACAGTTTGACCTGAATTTAATTCTATATTATTAGGATCTATACCAAAACCAAGTCCGCTAGCTACATTAGAATTAAAGTATCTAGCCCATATGTTGTCATCTATAGTCCATCCGTTTGGAGTAGTAGCTATGTAGTTGAATTTTTTACCATCAATTCCAATGCCTTTAAGTTGGTCATCATCAACTTTTGATAATATACCTTGCATATAGTTTTTTTCTATGCCAAAAAAGTTTTTATCTACAGTGCCCGCTACAGCTTGCTGAAATAAATATTTAGCCGCTATTGAAGCTGGTAGAGTATGCTCTTCTACTATTTCAAGTCCGTCAATATTTTTAGCTATAAACTCCATTGGAGCAGCAACGCGAACAAAACCATTTTGATGACCGCTTGTTTTTGATAATATACCAATAATCATCTGAGCATTTCTAGCATCATCAGCTATCATCTTTTGAAAAACTTTAAACATAACTCTCAAACCTTTAAGCTTTGCAGCATTTTGGTTTTTAAGTTCTTGTTTTTGCCACATAGTGTCTAAAAACTTTTGCTGTACAGTTCTATCTTTTCCAGTTCCGGAAGTAAAGCTTTGTTTGGTGAACATAGCTTTTAAATTACTTATATCTTTTTCTGTTAAGTTGTATTTGCTACCTATAGCAATGTCTCCATCGTATTGTTCGGATATTTCTTTAGCTGAATCTGTGTTTTCAAACCAAAAAGATTTAGCTTTGTTTATTTTACTAAATTCTCCTTTAGCTACCGCTTCATCTACAAACTTTTGCTTGCTTTCGGCTAATTGTTTGCTTAATGGTTTTCCTGGATATTTTTCTGGATTTTTTTCAGCAGCCTCTTTAAATTTCTCACTATTAACTTTATAATAGCTTGCTTTGCCATTTGTCATGGTAGGTCCAAGAAGAGCTATAATCTCTAAAGGAAGATATTGAGGTAAAACTTGTTGAAAAAACATTTCCATTTTAGCTTTGTCTACTATACTAGCAGGATCAAGAGCACTAAAACCTAACGCTTTGTAAATAGGGTTCCATGAAGATTCACCAAAATTAGCAAAGTCAGAATCAGAACTTTCTGCAGCTTCTTGAAACACGTTTATACCTGACAATTCTTTTCCTTCAGATATACTAAACATAGTAGGGTTTTTACCCTCTGCTATTTGTTCAATAACTATAGGATCATAACCTATAGATTCTAAATATTGTCTAGCCGCTGTGTTAGTCATAGCTCTACCAGCTAATTCTAACATACCTCTTAAAGCTTGAGAAGTGTTAGTTCTTACTTTAAAGTCTGGTGATTTAACATTACCTTCAATGCCTAATTCTCTTTTAAAAGAATCTAAAGTAATACCTGATTTTTTATTGAATTGAGTGTTATTACCTATTCGTTTTCCTTTAGTGTAAAATTTACTTTGTATGTTTCTTGGAACTCCAGTAGGTAATCCACCTATTAATACTTTTGTATTTGCATTACCTTTAGATGTAACAGACTTTATTTCAGTGTTGTTTTCTGGCAGTAGTTTAATTAAATTCTTAGCGTTTTTATTAACAAACATTAAAGCTTTTCTAGCTTCACCTTGTGATAAGTTTTTCTTAGGATCTAATATTTTACTTGCAACGTTTTTATCACCAAAAACTAATTCTGATATACTTTCAGCATCTAAAATTCTTAAAGAGTTATAAGTTAAGCCTTTAATATTTAAATCTTTTAATTTATCTATTGTATTTTTTAAAAAAGACTCTTTTATTTCGTTTTTAGGACCAAATAATTCTAAAGGATCAGTTGTAGGTACAATATCTTTTTTAGACTGAGTAGAGGTTTCTGTTGGCTCTTGCGTTGGACTAGCCATCTCGCGCACTCTTTCGTCGTCTAAACTAGTAGTTACAGCATCATCTCCTATTTGCTCTTCATAAAACTGTTGTCGCTTTGGAGTAATATTAGCGTTAACATGTGTACTGAATTTAGTGTTTTTAGAAAGGTCAAAGTTTTTAAGTATGCTTGGAAACAAACCTTGAACAAAACTTACGGCTTCTTGAGGTGCTATAGAACCAGCTTTAGCACTGTATCCTAAAGCTTTTAAAGCTAAACTAGTATATTGACGTATTAAAGAGTTTTCTTTAACTGTGCTTAATGGAGCTGACTTAGATTCCACAGCTAAATCATTAACAGTATCTGTTTCTATATTTAGCAGCTCTTTAGTTGATGTGATTGTAGATTTAGATTGTTTAGCTTCTTCTGGCTTATACATTTCAAAACCAATTTCATCTATTGCCCCATCTGATCCGTACTCAAACGTTTCCGCAGTCCAGCCTAATTCTTTAGATAGTTTATCTAATAAAACATCATACAGCTTAACTCTACTAGTTTCACTAGCTAAAGCGTTAAAACGAACAGTAGCTATGTTTGGATTTGATTTTATTTCATCAATCACACCATTGTAAATAATACTTACAGCTTTAAACTGATCTCCTTTACCTGTTAATTCTTGACTTCCATCTTGATCAAATTCTAATGCATAATCAGTAGGATCAGCATCTTGATCGGCTCCTAAGTCTCTAGCATTTAATTGTATATTATATGTCTTATCATCAATAGTAAAACTGGTGTTACGATTCTCAGCTTCATCTATAGACCAATCTAAATCTTGCTTAGTGCTTAGGCTAAAATCGGGTTTTTGCCCAACTTGATCTTCTATTACAACTCCACCAGGTACTGCTTTTACTATATCTTCACTTAAAACACCAGATTCAATGCTTTTATTATATTCACGCATGAAATTATAAACATCTTTACCTGTGTTGAATTTTATTTTAGCAAAACCTGCTTTACGAAGTATAGGTGTTATAATATCTCCAAATTTTGTAAATATATTTTCATCAAATTTAATTTCATTTTTAACTATAGCATCGGAAAAGAAAGCTAAGTATTCATCAGGAGCGTTGTCTAAAGTTTTTTGACTATATAATCTTTTACCTTTTTTATCAACAGCGTTTGCTCTTTTGTCTATAGCAGCATTTTGCTCTTTATTTAATTGGCTTCTAAAATCTTGTATTATTTTACTAGATTCTTTATTAGTCATTAAAGAGTTTTTAAGTATACCATGTAGTAGTTCATGACTACCTACAGACACAGCTCTAGTTTCTATAGCAACTTCTTTGTTTATGTATATTTTGCCATCTTTAAAAAACCCATTAGATTCAGAAAACTTAGTTTTATCAGTGTCAAATTGCTCTGCTATTTCAATAGCTGTTAAATTATCTATAACATCTATTCCAAAAGCTTTACCTGCTTTTTTAGCAAATGTAGAACTTTCTTCTACTTTAGCAGTTGAATCAGCTCTTATTATGTCTTTCAATTCGTTGTCTATAGCGTCTAATTTTTCTTTTATAGGCGCAGTTATAGCGGGAGCAGAGTCTTTAGCTGATTTTAATTCAGCTTTAACTTTGTAATATTCTGCTAATCTATCTACAGCTTGAGCTTCTTGCTCTGTGGTCAATGAAAGGCTTTTAATTTTATTAACAGAACCTTGTACTCTTCTAAAATTTTGTCTTATAACGTTGCCTTCTTCTTGAGTCAATTCACCAATTGCAATATTTTCTGCAACTTGATCGTCTAGTATTTGAGCTGACTTACTAAATTTACTTATTTCAACGTCAACATTATTCGTTGTAAAGCTACCATCTTCGTTATTCTTATAGGCATCAGCTAAACTACCATATTCGTTAGAGTCTCTAATTTTTTTACTTATTTCAGAAGATTGAATAGCTTTAGTAAGCTTAGTGGCTTGCATGCTCATAGTTAAAGGAGCACTTCCTAAACCTGCAAATGCTTCAAATCCAATTTCTTTTGCGTCTAATTCTTGACCAGCAGCCTTTCTTCCGGCAACTTCACCTAAACCACCACCTGCTATTTCTATTCCACCAACAGCTGCTCCTCTAGCTATTTTACCAAAAGCTTTAGAAGCTAGTTTACTTCCTACTCCTCTAGCTGCACCTAAAGTCACTAATTCAACAGCTCCTATAGCTATACCTCTATTTCTTGATTTTGTTTTTAATTCTGCTAATTTTTCAGGATTATCTAGAACGGCTTTTATTTTGCTTTTTGCGTCAGGATCATTAATGTCTCCACCGATTTCTTCCATCATAAGCTCATTAAAAGTTAATCCAGCTTCCATCATAGCCATAGATCCAGTCATTACACCAGCTAAACCACCAGCTACCATCCCAAAGGGAGTAGCCGCAGCGCCAGCCGCAACACCAGTAGCACCAGCAGCTAAAGCAGCACCTTGAACTTCTTCGGAGTTTACAATAGAACTAAATTGAGAAGCCATTGAACTAGCTAGCATGCTTGTTAATGTAGAAGGATTATAAGCAACGCCTTTTAAAAAACCCCACATTCCACCTCCAGCTTCTTCATATATTTTATCAAACTCTTTCATCTCGAAAGACTGAGAATTTAATCTAGCTTGCTTCTGCTGTCCTTTTATCCACCTTGTAACCTCTTCATCATCTCCTTTTTCACCTACAAAACCTGCAAGATCTAAGCCTTCGTCAGTTCGCTCACCCTGCATGTAGCCTTGTTCTATAGCTGTACTAATATCGCTAAAAAAATCTTGTACATTGCCAATAAAACCTTCAGCTTCTACATCTTCTTCTGGTTTATCCTCGGACTCCGATGAAGTATCTTCCAATTCTAAATCCGTATTCTCGGACACTTCTATTGCATCCACAGATATGTCCTGATCTGTGGGGGTTGTCTTTCCCGACTCAGTATCTGTTTCGTTTCGACGTTCGTATTCAGCTATAACACTGTTTATTGTCTCTTGAGACTCACCATTATCAAGCATTTCTTGTATAATTCCCTGTAATTCTTCGTTCATTGAATATTAGTTTTGATCAAGATATTGTTTATATGCTTCTTCAGCGTTTGATTGTTTAGCGGGTTCAGCAAATTGTGATTGAATTGAAGTAAGAATATTTAAAGCATCGCGCTTACCAACTCCTTCAGCTTCAACTATGTTTAATATAAAAGTATCCATATCTTGGCCGTTACTAACTTCAAAAGCTTTGCCTGTTGTTGTTTTCTTAAGTAAAGCACCTTTTTCATCAACACCTACAACGGTATATCCTAATTTACCTACAGCTGATTCAAAATTACTACTATTTACGTCTACACTCTGTCCACCTATAATAGCACCTGCTTCGTTTTTAGCAAAACCTAAATCTTCAGAAATGTTAAATATACGTCCGCCTAATATAGCTGCATTGTCAAGTTCTTTACTAGGTTTACCACCTTGTTTTTTTATTTTAGTTTCAACCACTTTAGAACTAGTAGTTCTTTGATATTCAATTTCTTGAGTGCTTACCTCAAAAAATGGTAATCGTTGTTTTGCTCTTTCAAATATGGCTTCTACAAATCTCTTTTGATCTTCTGCCGCTATAGCACCAGTTTCGTCTAATTTTAATCTTTGGTTTTTAGAAACTTCAGGTCCTAATATTTCTAACCAAACAGCTTGAGCTACTTCTGGGTCTTTTAATATACCTTGAGCTTTAGCAAATAAAGGTTGTCTTATAGAATTTATAACTAAAGAAGAATCAACTTCGTCTATAGTTGACCTAACGAATAATCCTTTTTCATTAGGATCACCATCTAAAACTTGAGGAGGAAGCATGTAATCTTGAGAATACCCACCTTTTTTATTCAAAACAGGTACTAAATTTCCATCTTTACCTTCCATACTAGGATCTTGTAGTATGCTCATTATTTCTTTATCAAGATTTATTACGTCACCTGGATCAAAGCTATAAGCTTCTCTACTTGAAACATCTATAATCTCGTCGCCTAATATACCTCCTGAAAACACTGAATTATAAGAACCGTCATCATTTTCTTTAAATTTTTCTACAGCACCTTCACCCCATCCATTACGTATGTACATTATTTTTTGATATTGATCAAAACCAGGTTTAGAGGTGGACGAACCGCCTTGGCTACCTTGTGGATTTTTAGCATTACTTATGTCTGCAAGAAACGTAGCGTCGGCTGTTGCTCCTAGTTTTATATTATTAACTAAGCCCGTATATCGCTTTTGAAGTGAAGCATAATTATCTAAAGCAATTTGACTGCTCTCTTGCGTTTTAGCTGATAAAACATTAGAATTAGCTTTGGCCATTTCGTCTATTAAGCTTTTCCCAGTTTCAAATAAAAAAGGATTATTAACACCATTTTTAGACATTTGATTAAGAAACTCAGCTTGATTTCGCATTGCGTACTTCGCACGTTGCTGAAGTACTATTTGAGCTTCTTTTTGTTCTATACCTTCTTGAGCTCTTTTAGTCTCTATTACGTCAGCAGCTTGATTACCAAGATTAGATATAGCGTTAGCCCATATTTTACCTGACTCTCTGTCGATTACTGCTATTGGATTCTCGTATGCTCCCATTGTTTTTTAAAATTTTTTAAGGTGTTCCGTTAACTTTTGGAGTTATAGTTGTAGTTGGTTTAGACTGTCTACCCGCTACAGCAGAAGCTACATTACCCAAAGCATTAACTCCAGCGGCTAAGTTAGCAGACGAATCAGCTCTAGCTTGAGCTTCTGCTTGAGCTTGCCCTGTTATTTGAGCTTGCTTTCTATTCATTTCTTCTGTTTCTCTTCTTTCTCTTTCTTCGTATTCATATTTTTTACCAGAAACATCAACCTCTTGCATTCTACCGGCTTCAGCCATTAGGCCACCTTGAACTCTTTGAGCTTCAGCTAGTCTAATATTTTGAAGTCTTACCTCTCCTTGCACTCTAGACTGCTCCATCATTTGGTTATTATTAGCCTCCTGCTGTTGTATTCCAGCTGATACCCCTTTTTTACTTTCTAAAGCCATTCTAGCTAAAGCAGTTGCTCCACCAGCACTAGCTCCAGTTGCTCTTAAAGTGTCTAAAGTGTTAGCTAAAGCTATATCTGTTTGCTCTGCTTGCATTTCAGCAGCTCCTGTAGCTACGCTTAGATTCATTGAAGTTGCAGAAGTAAGACCACTTAAATCATTAACCATAGAAGATAAATCAGTTACACCTGCATAAGGATTAATTACAGGTTGTCTAGCTGATTCTAGCGCGTCTAATTCTCCGGTCAATCTTAGTTTTTCTGCTGCGGCTCTTTTAGCTCTACCGTTTGCACTTATAGATCCAAATACGCTACCAACAACTGATGCTACTGCTAAGCCTATGGCTATAGGTGATGCAGCTTCCAGTCTAATACCTTCTAAATCAATTAAAGTTATTATTTCATTTACTATTAACATATTCTATATATTTTTCTTTGTTTACGCATACGTTATAATCATCTAGTAGATCTAAATCTTTTGTTCCTGTTGGGTTTTTAAATATATTTTGAAATATAGATTCTTCGTGAGCATATATAACTCTTTGAATACCAGCTTCAGATTTACCTAAATAAGGCGCTTCAAAGTCTTCACTTCCATTAGTTGACACGACTGTTATGTGGCCTTTTAGTAAAAACCATGCATGATTTCTTTTATGTATAGCTCCTATAACAACCGATCCAGCAACCATTGTCATTTGTCTTAAGTATATTCCATCTGTAAAATCGTGTTTAAAAATAACCATATCGTTATTCTCTCTACATACTTTACCGTTGTTGTGAGCAATAATATCAGATGACTCATTTTTTAAAATATCAGACATAGACTTTGATATTATACTGTCGAAGCTTTTAGTTAAAATATTTTTTTTAACTTTAAGTAATGTATTCATTTTATTTGATTTAATAAGAAGACTCTACATAGTTTGAAGATGCAGCAAATAATTCTTTCATGCCGCCAACATCTGTAGTATTGTCAGTAGATATTACAACAGTTGCAAAATAACCTTTTATACCGGTCATAGTTGATCCCCACGCATAGCCACTTTGTTCATAACCTAATTCTATTTCTCCAGCAGTAGCAACACTATTGTTTATTAGATTAGCCATATATTTGTTCTCTTTTCTAGTAAACCCTGCGTGATTTATAGGTGGTATTAAATTAGCAGGATATTCATTACCATAATTATCGTAAGAACCTTCGTTAAAACTGTAAACTATAGCTGTTGTGTCTCTTGTTCCTAATATCCATGGATCTCCTTGTGCAGTTGTAGGAGTTCCTACGCTATTTACTCCAGTTACATCAGAACGTAAGCTATCAACTTGCCAGCCATTACTACCTTCATAGTTTATTGTCTTAAATACTTTAGACATACTTACTTTGGGATTGAATATAAATTCAATAGTAGATTTAAATTGAGTTCCATAAAAGTTAGATCTTAAAGCTTGAGAACTATAATGCAACCACATAGAACCATCTTTTACTGTATAATATTCATTTTTTATACTGCCACCGTGATCTGGTTTATAGCTAAATAAACTAGGAAATCCATTAACATCGTCATCAAAAGACAAAGTTTTAAATGATGTATTAGTATATTCTTGTAAAGAAACAACATACTGTCTTGAGTGTATATCCCATATACCAACAGCTTTACCTGTCTGGTCTATTGATCTGCCATTTAAACTACTTAGATTGTCTCTAAAGAAGTCTCTCATACCGTAATTAGATATCTCAGTCAAACCGTCGCTAGAAAGCCTTAGAAGCACACTTCTGTCTTTGTCTGTAAAATATTTTCTTGTACCGTATATAGCAAAGCTTTCTGGGTTTTTACTTATTCCAAAATTACCCCTATAGCCAGTTATAGGTCCAATAACAACATTTCCAACCGTAGATATTTGACCTCCTTCAGCTGAATAAATAGCGTTTTTATCTATAAGAGCTTTACTGACTTTTGATTCTTGAAATATTATTAAATTTGTATCTTCTGCGTGTAACTTTTGTATAGAACCTTTAGAAGGATTAACACTTTTAACTATATCAGTTCCAACTGAAAACACATTAGTATCATTTATACCTGTTCTAGAATTAAATATACCCGAGTATATCATGCTATTTACTCTATAATTAGCATTTGGCTCCGCTTCAACTAGATAAGCTTTTACACCTAAATCAGTCTGTACATTATTGTATCCTCCTCTTATTCTAGATTCTTCTACAGCCCAGTTCTTAGCATCAACAACAGCTGGAACAGTAGCTGGATAAGTACCGTCACCTCTGGAACCGTTCCAAACAGGCACATCGCTTGCGCTTAGTGTTTTTCTCAGTATAAAACTGTTAAAAAATTTAACTTCTATTACTCCAGCCATATTATATTATTACTTGTTATAGTGGAATATTACCCACCGAAGGAACAGCCGTCCCACTTATTTTCTTACCAGTAGTTGAATCAAACTGTGCAACCCATCTTCTCTGATCTAAAGTGTTATTATTTTCAAGATTACTAGCATCAACAATAGCATCGTTTTGAGTATTATTTGAATTCTCTGATCCTATAACAACATTACCTCTTCCTGTAAAGCAATGAAAATTACCTGAGCTACCCGCAGCAGGAATCCAAGGAATTGACATTTGTGAATCCGTATAAAACTGAGTAACATACTTAAACGCCCATTCTTTAGCAAAAACAGGTTGTGGATTAACTATAGCGCTAGAAGCCGTATCAACATCTGTAAAACCTAAATCACTAATGTTATATAAATATCCCGATGCGTTGTTATTCGCGCCATAATAAAAATCTCCATATGAAACCTGCACGTTAACACCTAGAGCTACATTAGTAGATCCTCGAAATACAAATGGGTTTAAAGGCCATTCCCAACTTTGATTATTCACCGGTTTTGGTATAGCAACGTAATCAGTTTGATTACCACCTTGTAAGTCTCTAGGATATCTTAATAAAAGTCTATATTCGCCAAATTTATTGTTTTGAGCTAAATCATAACTTTGATCTTGACCAAAAACAAATATCATTGAAGCTGTCGCTGCCGTAGGTTGTGAGTTTGGCCCAGAAGATCCTGCAAATACAGATGTAACTTGAACCTCATCTTGATTTGTTCCAGATTTAGTGTTGTCAACAATGACACCTCTATCGTAATTAACGTTGTTGCTTGACGAGCCTCCTGATAAAGTTATATTTCTTTGCGTTTTACCTGTTCGCATTGGTTGGCCTTCTATATCAGTAGCAGTAATCCAAGTGCTTGTAGAGTTTTCTCTGTACTGTAAATAGCACGGCCAAACTGCACCAAATTGTGCATTAATTTGTGGAGCAAGTACGGTTCCTCCCAAACGCCCCCAAGATTTGAATTTAAAATCTAATTTAATATACGCTGTACCTGTTGATAAGCTATTACCAGTAGCTGGTGTTGTGGTAGGATTGTAAGCTGCGGTTGTTTTTAAGGTGTTAATCCATGGGTATCCTTGACCATCAACCGAACCGGGAGAATAATCTACGTATCCACCAAAAGATCCTTGACCTTTACCTGTAGCTTGAATTTTTTGAGTTCTTGGGAAAGTATCAAAACCATTGGCCGGTAAAACAAGTCCTGTTTCTGTGGCAGTTGCTTGCCATCCTAAACTAGTGGCATCTGCATTCACAGCGGCTGGTAAATCGTTATAAACATTAGAGTATTCATCAGCCCAAAACAAACCCGTAGACTGTAAACCTTCAGACAAAGAACCACTACCGCTACCAAAGCTAGGATTCATTTGTTGTTTACCAAATACAATACTTAAATTTAAGAAAGCACTATTTGGACCAGAATCCGTAACTTTTAATACTAAATTAAATAATCCACTAGCACTTAAATCAGTTTGAAATAGCTTAGCAGTTCCATTAGGCGCATCATTTACTATTGTTATACCTAAATCAGGAGTTTGACTTACTATCTCGTAAGTTAAATTTGCAGTTATAGGTGCATTATCGAAATTAGGAAAAAGAGCTCCATTATTAGCTATACATTCGTATATAAAGTCATTTTGACCTCTAGTAGGTAATAAAGATTTTGAATTAGAAGAAAGCCACGTAGGAGGCATATTTTTAAGTTTTTTCCTAACTGTGATAGGATTAACACCTCCAGTGGTATTATCGGTAACTAAAAAATTAAAAGTAAACCAATTATCGACATCATTTATACCTCGATACATAGTTACATTTGTAGTTAAATCCCAAGTTCTTGGGGTAATAGCGCCTACTTCAGTGTTAATAGTCAATGGTTTCCAATTAGACGTAATATCTTCTTGATTACCTAATGGACCTCTAGTTACAGACACAAGAGAAACGGTGTTATCCAGTATAGGTGTAGGTATTAAACCAGGTAGAGTTGGGTAAAATCCTGGGTTCGCGATTGTGTCTCTTGGAAAAGTCACTATAACATTAGGTTCAGTGTCTTCATATTGATCCCAATCGAAGTCATTAAAACCATTTGCATCCGTAGTATCAGAAGCTGCGTTGTAATCTGATATTAATCCACTAGTTGAAGTTTCATAGAATATATCTAAAAAAGATTCTACTGCTTTTGTTTCAAAAACACCTAAAATTATTTTATATGCACCAGTAACAGTTGCAATAGTTGCAGACCCAATAGGTAAAGGTAGCGCACTTGCCGCTACGCTTGAAACGTTTCCTTGAGATAATCTAGCTATATAAGGATTAGAATCTGTTTGATAAACAGTTGAAAAAGGAGGTGCCGCTGAAAATAAATTATCTTGCTGCGCAATAGTAACTACTGTTTGCACATTTGTTTGAGGATAATAAGGTTGATTTACAGTAGGCTGAGTGTTTGTTGTAAAATTAGGTGTCACTCTTCCAAATAACTCTACAGAGCTACCATATTGCTTTTGCTCTGGACCTACTTCAGTTAAATTTCTAGGAACTTTATTTATGTTATCATTTATTAACGTTATATGAGCTATAGTATTTACGGTGTCTGATGCTGGAGGAAGATTATCAGGATATCCATTTAATATTCCAGGTAAATACACGTTATAATAATCTTGTTGAGTTTGCTTTACAACAACTTTATATGAATACCAACCTAAAGGATTATAATCACTACTGGTTGGATCTCCATTCCATAAGCCAGGATAACCAGAAGACCCTTGAGGATGATCTTTGTGAATATTACCACTTATTATTATTTTTAAAGAATCTCCAGGCCAAGAGTTTATATCATTAGCTGATCCTGGATCAACTTTATAAGGATGGTAAAATGTTGAACCTGAATAGGTTATACCTCCTTCCACAAAAACTTCACCTTTTTCATTGCCAACTGGAGATAAAACAACAGTAGATTGTCTTCCGTATCTATCAGACAAAATAAAACCAACTTGGTAATTTCTATTTTGTTTTAAGGTATGCATCGGATATTCTATTTCACTAGTGTACTTTAAAGTGTAATTAGTATTATTGTTAAATACATACTTGTTGTTTGCTGCAACATTATAATTCATGTCTACAGGTGGAGTATGCTTGTCTTGAAAATTACTATATACAATTCTATTACTAATAACTTCTTGACCTAATGCTTTAACTGGCACTCTATCAAAAACTCTAATTATTTCAGATTCAGGTAAAGTTTTATATGCTTTTCTAGATTGATATTGGTAAATGTAAGTTGTTGATGTGTTTACAGTGTCGTCTGGATTTAATCTAAATACGTCACTTCCTATAGACTCTAACACTTTAACAGCTAAACCGTCTGATTCTTTATATAAAATATCAATTTCACTAACGTCAAGTGTTGAATTTAAAGAAGACGCGGTATAAGGAAGAGGTAAAAATAAACCAACATTGTTAACTTTATTTTCCATAAAACCAACAACAGTACTTCTAAAGCTACTATCTTCATCTCCGGCTAAAAAATAACCATCTTGTTTAGGCACAAAAGCAGGCTGTGTAAATGGAGCCATTATTGAGTACTCTCCATCTGTAAATTTAAATCTATAACTAAACCTAACAAATTTATCTTGTAAATAATCTGGATCTCCAGGCCAAGATGCAGCTTCAAGATTTTGATCTACTATCTGAACTCCTTGTGGTTTGTTTTTAAAAGGATTAACCTCTCCATTAGGTAGTTTGGCAGAAACAACGTCCTGCATTGAAGTATAAAAAGTACCATTTTTTCCATAATACAAGTCCATTACTTGATATGGATTATATTTAGATACAGAAATAGTATCTTCTGAAGTGTAATAAGAACCATTAGCTAATTCCCAATTTATTTTTCTAGGTTGATTTCTATTGTCTGTCCAAAAAAGTAAATTTTCTAATAAATTAACTCCGTGTATAGGTGAAGATTGTGAAAAGTTCAAGAAAGCTCCGTAAACTAATAAAATTGGATCTATTTCTGTAGAAGTATTGTATGCGTATATAAAGTTATTAGCATCTTTATTGTATGTTTGATCCCCTGTAGACACATACGTGTTGTCATCATTGTCTGTTAAAAAAATAAATATAGTACTACTTCCAACATCAGTATGAAAACCTATTGATTTTAAATTAATAGTACTTACGTCAACACCTAAAAAATTAGCTGCTTGAACATTAAAATTAGTAGTAAGCGTATTACCTAGTGCGTTTTCTAAAGCGCCTACGTCTTCGCCTTCTGATTTACTAACTTGTATATTTTGCCCATTACGATATTCACCTGGAGGTAGTAATCTACTATCCAGGTCTTTATTCATTTTAGACTTTATAAAAGCATTTTTAACTTCTGCCATTTATTTAGTATTTAATCCATTTAGATTTACCTCGAGCAATCTGAACAAACTCATTTAATTTTATATTTGATAAACGTATTTTAGCGTTTCTAAGCTTAGCACTTCTTTCGCGTCTTAATCTTTGAACAACATACTCTGGCTGATTTATTCTACTAGCTATAATAGCGTGTGAAATATGAGCGTATAAAGCTTCTTCTGCCATTTTAGGTATCTTCATATCTGCATCATAGCTAAGGCCGTCAGATATATATTCTAATACTATTATTTTATTAGCTAGATCACTTGAAAAAGACATCTTACCTTCTCTTTCGTTTATAGTAAACCATCCGTTTATTTGAGCTGTCTCTGGTTGTAAGCCAAATCGCTGACCAATATAATTATCTCCATACATGCCGGAAAAACCTAAGCCTTCAGAAGCTAATAAACCTGCTAAATTACTCTGTGCAGCGTTAACTTGTTCAAGATTATTAGCTGCCCATCTTTCTTCTGTTATAGAGGTTGTATCTATATTGTCACCTTGATCGTCTTGTATTGGTATGCCTTGGTTGTCTTGACCTGGAATATTATAAGGATTAGTAGTTAAAGTTGTAGGGTATATAATATGCTTCACACCTGATTGATCTATCCAAGATACGTTAACATAATTAACATAATCTTGCGGTAAAACAACACTTAAATTAGCGGGCACAGTTAATTCTTGAGAATTTATACTTTTTAAAGTATCATAACTAAATTCTTGCAATCCTCTTTTAGCAAAAAACATTACATCAGTTGTTTTAGCACTTGGAATTAATTTTCCAGCACCAACATAACCTATCATAAAATTAGTTATTACGTCTTCTAGCGAAGTATATGCGTATCCACCGTAATTATCTTCAACAGTATCACCGTAAGCGTCTCTATCTCCATATTCACCGCCAAACTTACTAAGCAATTGAA
>Ga0307994_1000996_pt1 | contig 17999 bp, 16 predicted proteins | sample EllFjometagen261_FD_203171 | JGI IMG/M metagenome (GOLD analysis project Ga0307994, IMG submission 203171) | Marine microbial communities from Ellis Fjord, Antarctic Ocean - #261 | ecosystem: Environmental > Aquatic > Marine > Unclassified | place: Southern Ocean | collected 2014-11-02 | reverse complement strand
CAACCTTTCCTCAATTGTCAAGTTTCAAAAGTTTTGACTTTTTAATTTTTCCATTTTTTGCAATATAATAAAATTAGAAAACTACCATCAATATCCATTTTTCCATTTCAAGAAGCCACCGTTTGAAAATTTCATCCTTTCATCCAAACTGGCAAACATGACTACGGCCACCGAATCCTTCGCAACCTTTTCTATCGACCACCCACTCCTCTTCCTTGTGGCATGCATCATCACGCTGGTCATCATCTTTCTATCCTCTTCAATCTTCTGCAAGAAGAAACATATTGCTGCTGCTCCAAACACAAAAAATACAAAAATTTTAGCGTTCATTCTCGAAATAGAAGGCACTCTCCTGCAACAAGTAGACAACATGCACGCAGACTCTCCTGGTGTCCAGCAATTGAGCTACGCCACGACAACGAGCACGACGACGACAACGACGACGACATGCTCCGTGCTTGTCCGTCCGAGTCTCGAGAAAGCAATTACAAAATTAATTACTGAACATCCAGAGTGTGAGCTCTTACTCACTCCATCGACGGCGTCCACTAGCAAAGAATTCGCTGAAGCGACCTGCCAACAACTTCGTGTGGGTGGAGCAACCCTGTCCACACTTGGATTTCGCGTTGTTCCTATTCACATCGCTCAGTCTCGAGCGCATAACTTGAAATCCAAGAGAAACGTTGCTGTCATACGTAAATGGGCCGGTCTTGATGATTTGTGTTTGTGTATTGTTGTGAGTAACGTATCAAAAAATAAAATTCTTACATCTGGTTCAGATCATCTCGTGTCAGCACCTGATTTTGGGCGCCCGGCAGCAGATACTCTGCTACGAACGAGAAAAACATCAGCTCGAATTGAAAAACAATGGCATGCAGGAGAGACGAAGATGATTGAAAGTATTTTTTCTGCCACTTACGTTCAACCTCATCTTGGTGTCAGTCTTGAATTCTTTCGTGCGTTTCGTAAGCATCACATGAAAGGATGTGACAAAGATTTCACAACGACTCAAGTCTGTGATGAAATTATCAAGAAAAAATGGTGCAGCGCTAATTCTGCCTTTGCTCCCTTTTCTTTTGCGGAACTTGTTCAGCAGGGAAAAATTCCACATATGACTAGTGACATGGTGGGCATCGCAACACACTTTGTGTCACACGCTTGTGAGTGTGAAATTTTTTTCCCTCTTTTTTCTCTTTTTTTTTTTCTCTTTTTTTTTCCTTCTCTTTTCTTTTCTTCGTGGAACTCTGATTGCGTTCAAACTCGTCGTTTGGGCGCTTCCACCGATACTCGACACTGACACGTTGGACTCTTGCTGCTTGTGTGTCTTTGTATTGATGTTATCATTTCTTATTATTTCTTCTTATTATTATTCACAGGGGCGTACGAATTTGATCGCACTGCCGAATCTCTCGAAGAAAAATATGGTAGCAGCAGCAGCAGCAGCAGCAGTCACAGCAGCAGCAGTCACAGCAGCAGCAGTCACAGCAGCAGTAGCAGCAACAGCAGCAGCAAGGACACTCCACCACAATATTTTTGGGTGGATCTCTTTTCAGTCCCACAAACATATGCTACACCCGTCGTCCCACCATCCGCTTGGTGGGCAACAACATTTTTTCATTCAATTGCAGCAAGACCAAATTTTGTTCTTATTTGGTACACTTGGAGAAAACCTGTATGTTGTGATCGTGCATGGTGTATTTGGGAAATTTATGGTGCGTTACATTCAGGAAGAAATGTAGAGGATGGAACACTTGATATTATTATGCCAGCAGATCAATTACAGGAATATCAAAATACTTTGTTATCGGAAGATATTCATATTGTTGCAAATAGTGTCACTCAATTAGATGCTGGTAAAGCAAGTGCTTGGCCATTACATGCAAAGGATATGATATTTCAACAAGTTGAAAATCATCAATTTGGTATATATGGTATTGGTTTTAATGGTTTGAATGGTACATTAAAAACAATGTTATACAATTGGGTAGTATACTCAGGTAGAGTCATGTGCAATGAAATGGAAGAAGCTGGACCACCAACTTCGAAACAAGAGGCAGAGAAACGTGGAATTCTTTGTCATTCCATTGCTAAAATATCACATCAAAGAACAAATTATGTTGATGCAGAAACACAATTTCGAAGAGCTGTAGCAGTACGTGAGCAATGGTTAGGTTCAGAGCATCCAGATACTTTAGAAAGTATCCATCGTTTAGGATGTACAATCATTAAACATCAACACAGGGATCACCATCCTGATCAGCATGATCATGACCGCCAAGACGAGGGTATTGCTTTGTTTAAGAAAGTTGCGACTTGCAATACCGTATCATCAGTCAATCGACTTCGTGCTCAAAAAATGCTTGCACGTGCCATGATGAACAAGGGTCAATTTTCAGAGGGTGTTGATTTACTTCGTGTATGCTGGAGAGAAATGATTGATGAGAAATTTGGTACTGCTGGTGGTGGTGGTGGGAAAGAAGAACACAAAGAACAAAAACGTGCAGAACTACTCAAAGCAAAGAATGGAGGAATGCGCTCGGTGTTACATTTAGAGAAACTTCTTGGCACTGGTCTTCGTGAGATTGGTGAGTACGATGAGGCATTAGAGTTGCATGAGAGAATGACACGTGAATGGGGTGAACTTGATGGAACATCACATGACAATTATCTTGCTGCCATGTCAGAACTGGCCACAACACTTGATACAATGGGAAAGACAGAGGAATCATGTAAAAAAATGGAGTATGTAGTAAGGAGAAGAATTTTAGAGGATGGCATGACGCATCGAAAAACAAGAACAGCGCAAGAGTTATTGGCAAGACTCCGCACACAGTCCAAATGAACAATAAAAAAAAAAAAATAATTCTCTGAATAAATAATATTTTGGACTGTGTTTTTGTTGTTGTTGTTGATAAACATCTCTTAAATGTTTCCCATGTGGACTTGTATCACGGTATTAAAAATGATATTCCTTCCCATGGACGCTGATCGTCTTGTTTGTACCAACTTTGCCAGTCATTGCATGTTCTCAAACTAATCATAATAGCAGCAAAATGGATCGTACGATCGTCCATACACAGGAAAGCGAAGCGGGACTTTAGACTTAGTGACTGTCAAGTGGACAAGTGAAATTTCAATTCAAAAAAAAAAACAGTTGCTTAGCCAACAGACAACAGCAGCCTCCGCATCAACCACCACCACCACCAGCCACCAAACCACAGCATGATGCTGCAATCTCGGCAACGTTTTGGTGCCAACGCCGTCGCCGCAACTGGTGGAATCAGGAATGCCAACGCAACGCAAAAATCTAAACCGGGTGGTGCCAGTGGTAACAGCTCGCACTACGTTAGTGGCAACAAGGGTATGAATCCAGCCAAAATGATAGCGGAAAGAAACGCGTCGCAACTGCTGGGGAGCAAGGAGCAAAAAACCAGTTTCTCCGGGTCACACGAAAAAACACCCGAGAGCAACGATGTACGAGCACTGGACACAAAAACTAGCGGAGTGGACAACTCCACCAGCAACAGCGGCGACAGCAGCAGCAGCAGCAGCAGCAGCAGCAGCAGCAGCAGCAGCAGCAGCACCACCAGCAGCAGCAGCACCACCAGCAGCAGCAGCAGCAGCACCACCACCACCACCAAACCATCCAGTACCACAGAAATCAAAGCATCTGACGATGACATTGTCATTCACGTCTGTGACGAGTCTCGTAAAGTTAATCGTGATTTTAAATGTAGCAAAAAACTTCTTCTGAAAGAAATGAAATATTTCGAATCCTATCTCTCCTCTTCAAACCAATACGACGACATAGATATTTCTGTCCACTGTGACGTGTACATTTTTGAGTGGCTGATGCGATTTATTAATCGTCCAGATAATCCACCTGAGCTCAAATGCAAATCAGCCGTATCTATTTTAATTTCATCTGAATTTTTAAGAATGCAACGTCTTGTTGATTTATGTCTTGAATTTGTTCATGTTCATATTAGTGAAGTTATTAAATTACCTATTGATTTAAATTGTATAAATAGTGGATTAATAACAAAATTAGCGAATTTATTTACAGTAGAAGAGCTTGAAAATATTGAAGATCGACGAGATAAGTTGAAGGGAAAATTGTGGATGAAGCGTGTTGAGTCTCTACTAGAAAATAAAGGAAAGAAGGGTAACGTACTTCAGTGTTGCTCCGAGTGTGGAAAAGTATATTCGAAAAAATTTGAAAAACAATTGACATGTAAAAATGCAAGACCTTACATTGATTTTCATGGCAACGTGATTTCATACCACAAACCATTATCGACATGGAAGATGAGAAGCTACGTGCAAAATATGCGTAGCTCGAAAAAATTAGAGTGGCAAAGTTTGTACTGGAAATTATGGGGAATGTTTCATCTGTTAAAGTGCACGACATGTGACGAGTATTTTCCTATTTGCGAGTGCGTGAAAATTTGATCATTTTTTTCCTCTTTTTTTTCTTCTTTCCGTTGCTCTTTTTCTGGTGTCTTGTTCTTTGTTCTTTGTTCTTTGTTCTTTGTTCTTTGTTTTTTGCTCTTTGCTCTTTGCTTTTTGCTTTTTGCTCTTTGCTCTTTGCTCTTTGCTCTTTGCTCTTTGCTCTTTGCTCTCTGTCGTTGCTGACTGTTCTTTGCTCTCTCTCTCTCTCTCTCTTTCCCTCTCTCTCCCTCTCTCTCTCTCTCTTAACTCTCTCTTCTCTCCAGGTACTCGCACTGTGTCTACCATCCAGAGGACGCCAAGTTTGATCCAGGAAGCAATCGTGGTGAGCACAGTTGTTGCGGTCAGCTTGCACTTCGTTTTGATACGACAATGAGAAAGAGTGGTTGTCTTGCCAGAGAGCACACTCCTGAGATTATTATCTCAGATGAGTTTGGTGAAAGAAATGTAGAAGGAGGACAAGAAATTGTTAATACGTTAATACGTCATTTAGATTTAGTTGCTGTAACATTTTCTAAAGATGCTTCATCAGGTGGTTATGAGGAGGATCGTATTGCTGGATTAGTAAATGGTGACAAGAGTGCATTGACTGGTAATATGCTGACGCTGGAAACAATGAAAACAACAGACAATGAAAAGAAGACAAGTAGCAGCACGACGAGTGACTTCAGCAGCATGCCGCGTCGGCCTACCAAGAGTGGCGGAAGACCATCTACAGCCAGTACAGGAGGAAGGAGATCTAATGGACAGACATCGAGCGATTATGTCCGTCCATCGACAGCAGGAAGGTACACTGCAGGAGGTGGTAAGAGCAGAGGCAGCAGTGGTGGCAGCAGCAGCGGTGGCAGCAGTGGTGGCAGCAGCAGTGGCAGCAGCACCAATAAAAATAATCCGTACCAGCTTCCTGGTGCCACTCTTTTAGGCGGCAGTGACGGGTACACTGGTGGCACTGTCAGCTACTCTTCCGTGTCTCGTACTGGAAACTCTATGATGGCTGGGCAGAGCGTAACGACACCGGAGCAGTATCGTGTAAATCCACAGAGGAGAAGAATGTGGAAATTAGATTTGCAGCGTGAAAAGGATGTCATTAGAATGAATGCTTTGGTGAATAAATTAGAGACGATGAGAACGGACGATGCTGAAGCGCATTTGGACAAAGCTCATCAGTTTAAAATGTATCAGTAACACACAAGCAGTAACATGTTCACATGAATGTAGAAGGTAGAAGGTAACATTTTGGAAAATATGAATATGTGCAGTTGTGTTACATTGTGGTAGCATGTGCTCTCAAGCTATGCATACCCTGGATACCCACGTATAATGTATCAGCTCTGGCTCTGCTCTGCTCCCTTCTTGCGAGTCCACACAGCTACAATTTCTACCAGGATAATCTCAGACTTGTTTTGTGAGATTTTTTCCATTTTTTCAAAACTTGTAATACTCACTTCAGCTTCGTGGATCACGACGTAGCTAGTAGCAAATCCACACGGAGTGCACATACAACTCATGCAGTGGGTCGAGTACTTCATTACTGGGCCACCACTCGCGATGCTTCCAGAGCGGACACACTTAGTTCTCCAAGTCGAGCGTCCAGTTTATCGTTCTGGTGATGTCGTTCGCTTGTCATTGTCGGTTGCCAAGACATTCTCCAACAATAAGACATTAAAAAGTCGTGCTGCTGCTCTGTCCACATCCAGGCCGTCGTCTTCCTCTACTGTCACGATGAAAGAAATAACGTGGCCAGCACCATTTTCATGGCGTGACGTAGATGCCATTCATGTCACCGTTCAAGGACGTCTCCATCCACTACGCACAGCGTCCTCCGCTCTCCCTTCCAAACGTCATCGTGCACAATCACTCCATCAAAGTTCTCCTCTTAGTATCTCCAACCCACACAACTCAGCCACGGATGGCGCTGCGGCACTGTCACCTGGTACTACTGCTGTCGTGTCGTTCCTTCTGCCCCATCACCTTCCACCGACGTTCCGAGGCCATTTCATTTCTGTGAGGCATTGGATTCAAGTGTCTGTCCGAAACAAAGATGATCAGGAGATAGGTGTTGCTCGTCTTCCACTACATTTGTGTGGCGTGTCACCAACACCACTGCTGACACTACGCCAGCGGTATCCTTTTCTACATGTTCTGACGCAGGTGACGCACCAGCTGTTTGGCTCGACTTCCTCGCTCTCCTCGCTCTCCTCCACGACCCCCACCTCCACCTCCGCCACCGCCTCCACCTCCGCCACCGCCTCCACCTCCGCCATCTCCTCCACCACCGCCACCTCTTCACACATTTCCATCTCCCACCTTCGCGTGTGCTCCCATGAGGACGAGGTCGTCGAATGTGATGATCGCACACAGCAAGTAGCACCACGCAATCAGCAGCGCCTGCACGAAACCAACACGTTCAGCGCCAAAACTTCCTCCGGAAAGGAGGTGTTCATTACGCTTCATAACTCCTCTCCTCGCTCTTCAGAAATTATCTCGTTGAGATTCGACTACATGAATCAAGTGATCTGCACGTTTGCTTGCGTCGCTCTGTTGCAGCACGAAACGCTGCTCGTTCCTATGGCAGGGGAGGAAGAGAAGAGACAACATACGCACGTGCGGACGCTGTCGTCGTGGCATGAAATTCCCACGCATGCCGAGTCCTCGTGGTGCTCTCTTGCCGTTCCGGAAGACGAGATGACGCTCGATGTGATTTTTCCTGACGACAAAGATGATGCTTTGTCTACTAAGGTTGCTGTCGAGGTTGCTGTCGAGGTGAGAATGACACTCAAGTTTCAATTCCACTTGAAGGGTGAACAAGACCCCATGTCGTGTGAGATTCCCATTGAGGTGGGCAGCGAGTGGCGTCCGATGTGCACCACTTCGTCTGCATCGTTCGATGGCTCTGGAGGTGGAATGACAAGATGGTCTGTTCACGAATCTAGATGAATTCTGGAATCTTTTCAAAAGACTGATGACGGAGCAGGCGCAGGCAGTGGACAACTGCTTGCATACATTCATTCCTAGAAGGTAATGAAGACCATTGATAGACCACCTAGAACGTACACAACACACGGTTTAAAGAACTTTGAAATTTGCTAATTAGATTAATTTTTTTTTTTTTATTTTTTTTGTATTTTGTATCCCCAAAAGTTCACATTTTTCACAACGCAATCAAAAAAACACAAGTGTTTTCATTGTCCGCGATTTGAAGTTTGATTTGAAAAAATCTCTCTTTACATGCGATCTTCGTAGTGCGCTGCTTTTGGGACCCATCCACCTTCGGGGTGGGGGTTCAAGTTCTTCTGGGCACGTTTGTCGACAGGACCCTCGGTCTTGAGACCCTTGCGCTTGCGGATCTTGGTAATGACGTGATTGAGCATCGACTTGTCACTGTGCATGTCACCAGCAACGACAGCCCAGTGCGAGAACACCATTTGTGGGAATGCCTTACCACCGGTAGCGGCGCGGAGATCACCAGTGAAACCGAACGACTGAGCGACGGGCAAGTGAGCCGTCAACACCTTCATGGGTGTGCCGAGCTGCTGCTTGTCATCAATGACAACACCCATCTTCATGGCAAGAAGAGGGTAGACGGCACCAGCGTACGATTCTGGGACCGAGATCTCAGCCTTGAAGATTGGTTCCATAATGGCTGGCTCTGCCGACAAAAAGGCGGCGTAGCAAGCACGACGAGAGCAGGGCATAATTTGTCCCATACCTCTGTGAATGGCATCAGCGTGCAGAGTGACGTCAATGACGTTGCACTTGAAACCACGCATGTTCTCCTCGCAGAGTGGTCCCTCTCCAGTAGCATTCTGGAAACCCATCTTGACAGAGTCCTTAATTTCATTCAAGTACTGTGCACCGTGAGCGCGTTCAAGCATAAGATTGGCACCACGTCCCAATGGACCAAATGCCCAAATTTTCTTTGAGTCATCCTTGTGCCAGCCGTGCTCATCCTGGAGAGTCTTGGCACGAATGGCGGGATCGTCCATGGCACCAACAGTTGGTGCAGCACCATCGACTGGGTCAATGGCAGTGACGAGACCCTCGGAAAGGTGTCCACCCCAGACGTACAGCTTGTTGTGCTTGTTGGCAGATTTGCCCATGACAGTAGCGTTGTCGTCCATGTCACCAGTGCAGGTCTCGCAATAGGAGACAACTGGCTCATCAACAATAATTGGTGCACCACCCATGAAATCCTCCTGAAGATCCTTCAAGCAAATTTCTAAATGAAGCTCACCAGCGCAGGCAATAATGGACTCACCAGTCTTCTCCTCAGTTGTGCAGACAACAAGTGGATCAGATTTAGAAAGACGTTTCAAACCTTCGACAAGTTTTGGTAAATCTTTACCATCCTTACATTTAACTGAAACGCGAACAACAGGTGAGACAGAGTATTTCATATCTTTTAAAATGTGTGCGACAGCAGAAGTTGAGATGGTACCAGTCTTAATAATGTACTGGTCAATGCCAACAAGGGCACAGGTGTTACCAGCTGGGATCGACTGAACATCTTCAGTGTAACGTCCCATCATAATGACAACACGCTGGATTGACTTCAAGTAAAGACCAAGTTTGTTACCAGGAAGATAATCGGGTGTCATGAGACGTGCCTTTTGACCAGCTTGGACCATACCAGAAAAGACACGACCAAAAGCAAAGAAGCGTGAAGACTTCTGGGAGACGGGAATCATCTTGGAAATGTACATCATTAATGGTGCGTCCTGCTCGACACCATTGAACATAAATTTACCAGCATGACATCCCTTAATGGCCATGGCGCATTCATCGTCTTGTGGTCCTTCGTACAATCCTTGGACACGGTAGGATTGTGCAATGTTTGGTGCTGGCAAATGTGCAACAATCATTTCCAAAAGAGACTCGGCAGCAGGCATCCATTTCTGCATGATGGCCTTGAGGAGTTTCTTTGGGTGAGAGTCTTGCCATGCAATCTCTTCTGGCTTGAGCGCAATGCCCAAGTTCGAGCACATCTTTCTGTAGACGAACTTTCCCTTTTTGTTCTTTTTTAATTCAATGACGGTACTAATCATTTTAGAAATTGGCTGCATAATGAACTGAACAAAGCAACGATCTAACTCGTTCGTCTTGTTCTTGGTCGTGAACTTGTTGGTGGCTGGGTTGTAGAAGTTATCACCCCAAAGCTTGCCCATGAGCTTGCGGACAGGCATGCCAAACTTTGATGCGTACTTAATGGCAAACGAACGAAGAGTGAAAGCCCACTGCTGAAGACCGGAACCGAAAGATACGGTACCATTTTCTGGATGAACTTGCATATCAAGTCCCTCCTTTTCAACAAGAACAGAATTTTGGTACGTCGCAATGACGACATTGACAGTCTCAATGGCCTTGTTAAAAGACTGGTAGGCCTCTTCTGGATCAAGGTTGAGTTCCAAAAAGACACGGTCCAACTTGTTAACGTGGAGAACTGGCTTAATGAGCTCAGCAAGTGCCTGACGAAGGACGGTCTCGGTCTGGACGCACACACCCTCAATACAGTCGACGACGACAAGAGCACCGTCAGTCACACGAAGTGCGGCAGTGACTTCGGACGAGAAATCAACGTGACCGGGAGAGTCAATAAGATTGATCAAATATTTCTGGGGTCCTTCCTCCGTGATCGTCTTAATCCACTTCTCCACGTTAGACTCCTTACGATTTGCTTTACTCTCCTCATCCTCGCCGTCGGCCAAGTCGGCAAAGTATTGACGAATATCGTACTCAAAGTACATGGAAATACCAGTCGATTTAATGGTAATGCAACGATCCTGCTCGTCCTGGCGGGTATCGGTGAAGCGAGCATCACCGGCGTTCTTGGCGGCAATGATACCAGCCTTGGAGACAAGAGAGTCAGTCAAGGTAGATTTACCGTGGTCGACATGAGCAATGACGGACAAACAACGAATGTTTGATGGGTAGTCCATCATTTCACGCATCTGTTCAGCTGTGAATTTCACCATGATTAAATTTGTATGTGTTGGTCTGGAAAAAGAGAAAAAAAGAAGAGGGGAGGAGAGCAAAGGAACGTGGGATGAAAAGAAAAGATTGGGGTGAGTGCGCTGCATTTGAGATGAGGTTTACATTTTTGTTGTGGGGAAAGGGGGAAAGGGATGATTTTTTTGATGTTGCACATTTTTAACGAAAAAAACGTGGACGTCAAATCATTTTTTTGATGTTGCTTTTAACTTCCCACACAATTCCCGTGGACGTCGGACGAAATATAATTGGATTGAAGTCTGCCCCGCACTCGCGCTGGGTCGATATTGATGTGGTTGTACGACACGAGAGTCTCTTTGTATGAAAATAATTGCCTTACTTGTTTGTGTACGAGTTGTTTTGATGCGAAGATCTCCAAATGAGTGGCCAGAAGGTAAAAAAGAGAAAAAACCATATTAAATACTAGTACTAGTATTTTGCATACTGAACCTCAAAATTCGATAACCTACACGTTGCACACCAGCTTGCACAAGAACCGGCCAAAGGTTGATTCATCACAAATTTGAGCTATCTGTATAACTCTCTCTATCCTAATCCTGAAAAATGTTGAACACTTTCATCCCTCTCTCACGCCGCTTTGCCTCAACTGCAACATCACTTTGGCCTCGAGTTGCCATCATTGGTGTTGGTCAGCTTGGTGCTGCAGTCGCTACCAACTTAGTTCGAAACAATGTCCCCCTCCAACTCTTTGATCTGACACGTGACGCCAACGTTCCTTCTTCACTTCGTGAATCTCTTTCCAATTGCACGTGGGCGAACTCTGCACGCGAGGCAGCTGAAAATGCCGACGTCGTGATTACTGCTCTTCCGCGACCCGAGCATGTTACTGCTGCGTTTGCTGGCAACGATGGAATTTTAGCTGGATTACAATCAGGAGCAACATGGATTGAACACTCTACGACAGATTTTGAAAACACTGCTGTCGTTCGTGCTGACGTAGAGGCGAAAGGTTGTCATGCTGTTGAAGCACCACTGACAGGTGGAATGCAAATTCTTCGAGAAGGAAAAATGGTGACATTAGTTGGTGCAGATCCAAAAGTTTTTGAGGGTGATATTGCAAAGCTAGTCGCGCTGTCAGCACCACGTATTGTTCGCTGCGGTGATTTTGGACATGCCACCATTATTAAAATTTTTAGTAATATTTTATGTGCTGCACATGACGTTGCTGTTGGTGAGACGCTGTGTACAGCAAAAAAAGCTGGTCTGGACATGAAGCTTGTGTTTGATGCTATGCGACTGAGCTCAGGTAATAGTTTTTGTTGGGAGACAGAGGTACCAAGAATGTTGAAGGGTGACTACTATCCTGATTTTACGGCAGAAATGATGCACAAAGATATTTCATTAGGACTTGATTTAGGTAAAAAGTATGGTGTTGACATGCCAATGAACAAATTTATTGCTTCTAAATATGAAGAGGCCATGGCAAAGTATGGCAATGACAGTGGAAGTTCGATTCCTTGTCGTTTGGTGGAGGATGCCAGTGGATGTCGTTTGATTGATGAAGAAGTGGAGATGATGGATAGTGAGAGCGGCGACGAAGATGGATTTCCTGGCAACACACTGGCACCCAACAGCCATGGTGGTGCGTTTAAAGATTGGAGCTATACCAGCGAGGTGTTTGCAGGGAGCTACACGATCAAGCATACTGGCTACGACAACGTGTACTTGCAGCCACCGTTCACGGAACATGCGACCAGTGGTGATGACGAGGTGGTACTACTGCGCGCAAGAGTCAGGGAATTAGAAGAAATGTTAAAAAAGAAGTAAAAAAGAAGTAGTAGTAGTAGTAGTAGTAGTGAGTAGTAGTGTGATGGTGGTACGTCCCACATCGGTGGTACTTTCACCACTCGAGAGCTTGTTCCATTATTAACTAAATAGAAAATCGTAGTTTGAATTTGGTCTATAATATTTATGCAAATAAGAAATGGATTTTTTTAATTGTTGATTTTGGCATTAGAGCTGGAGCTCCAATAAAATCAAAAAGAAAAAAAGAAAAGAAACCACAAGCACCAAAAAAATGGCTAGCCTCGCCATTGATGATTTAACTGCTCTCCTTGAGAGATGCAACATGGAAGCCAGCACACTCAAGCAGGCTGTGAAAAGTAAAAAGATTGGTCCACGTTTCGTGCAAGTTGCACAAGCAGCTGGTGTGGATGCCTCTGGTTGCGAGCGTCCGGTTACTAATCTACTGTACATGATTGCGACAAAACTCAAAGCTACACACGACGTGTTCTTGGGACAGATCGCAACGGCCGTCGTGACTAATCGCTTGGATACTAACCAGCGTGTTACCGAGGCACTTCGCCTCGTGCATGGCAACAATCCTGAGGCCACGATTACGGAAGCTGAGCTGGATGCAGCATGCGGCGTCGGATTGTCCATTTCCGAAGAGGAGCTCGCAAAAGTCGTGGAGAGCGAAGTGGCAAAGATTCGCAGTGAGCTGGAAGAGAAAAGATACGGATACAACATTGCAGGTATGCAGAGAGTGTGTGTGAGCTGCGATCCACGCATGAAGTGGGCAAATGGCAAGCTCATTCGTGACAATCTTCTTCGTCTTCAGCTTGAAATTTTAGGACCCAAGACCGAGGAGGACGTAGCGAATCAAAAGAAGAGTGGCAAGGGTGGCAAGAAAGACAAGAAGGGCAAGAAAGACAAGAAGAAAAGCGGTGGTGGTGGTGGCGGTGATGGCAATGATGGTGGTGGCGGCAAGAAGAGTGGTGAGGAGACCAAGGAGTCGACTACCGATGGCAACGTGTTTCTTGATAATGCGCGTATGCCGTCGACTGCGTTCAACACGAAAGAGGCGATCGCAAAGCACAAGGAGGCAACGAAAGGAATTATTCGTACAAGATTTCCACCCGAACCAAATGGATACTTGCACATTGGACATGCAAAGGCGTGCAACTTGAATTTTGAGGGTGCGTTCAACATGCTTGCTGCAAGCAACAATGGTGTTGTCCCACCACACGAGACGTTTCTTCGTTTTGATGATACGAATCCAAAAGCAGAGGAGGCAGAATTTATTGAAATGATTATTGAAAATGTCAAGTGGTTAGGATGGACACCATCAAAAGTGACATACTCGTCAGATAATTTCCAGCAGCTTTATGACTTTGGTGAGCGTCTCATTCAGCAGGGTGATGCGTTTGTCTGTGATCAAACAGCAGCAGAAATGAAGGAGTGTAAAGATCGTCGACGTGAGTGTGCACCAACATCTGAAGCTTTAGAAAAGGCACGTCCATTGTATGTATCAAAATGGAGAAATCGTCCAAAAGAGGAAAGTCTGAAATTATTTCGTGAGATGCGTGATGGTGTACATGACGAAGGGTCGTACACACTTCGTTTGAAAATGGATTGGACTAGTCCATTCCCAGTTATGTGGGATACAGTTGCATATCGTATTATTAAACATCCACATCCACATACGGGTGATAAATGGTGCATTTATCCAACGTATGATTATACTCATTGCATTGTTGATTCATTAGAAAATATTGATTATAGTTTATGTACACTTGAGTTTGAAGCACGACGTGACAGCTACTATTGGCTTGTTGATAAACTTGCACCACCATTGTACAAGTCACTCCAGTATGAGTTCAGTCGTTTAAACATTGAGTACGCGCAACTCTCCAAGCGAAGGTTGAAGCTTCTTGTGGATGGTAAGCATGTCAATGGATGGGATGATCCACGGTAAGAGAAATGTTAATCTTTGTTTTTTTTTGACTACCATTTAATATTTATAACTGTCATCACTCTGACATATAGTACTACTTCATGGACTCTTTTTTTTCTCTTTTTCTTTCTTTTTCTTTTTCTTTTTCTTTTTCTCTTTTTTTCTCTTTCTCTTTTTCTTTTTTTTTTATTAAAAAAAGATTATTTACAATTAATGGTTTACGTCGTCGTGGTTACACACCAGATGGTATTAATAATTTTTGTCGTGATGTTGGTTTCTCAAGGAATGAGAATGTGATTGAAATTAGTCGTTTTGAGTATCATATGCGCAAGGCACTAAATGATGGCAGTCGTCGTGGTAATGCTGTGACTGGTACACCCATACAAATTGTCTTAGAGAATTGGCCCGTAGGAAAAGTTGAAATGAAAGAAATGCCAAATCATCCAAGTGATGAAAGTTTTGGCAAACGTACGCTTCGTTTTACAAACAACGTGTGGATTAATCAAGATGATTTTCGTGATGTTGATAGTAAAGATTTCTTTGGGCTAGCACTCAACAAGGAAGTTAAGCTGAAGTACGCCTACAATATTACATGCACCTCTGTATTAGAGAGAAATGATAAGAATGAGGTAACAAAACTATCTGCTACCATTGATTTTAATAATACAAATAAATGTAAAATTTTAACATGGCTTGGTCCATCTGATGATCAAGGTTCACCACCACGCACGGCAGAAGTGAGGCTGTACGGTCACATGTTTGTATGCCCCGTTCCTGGTGCTAAGGCGAAGGCAGCAGCAAATGCTCGCATGGCAGCACGTCAAAAGGAACTTGTGAATGGTGGAATGGAATCAAACGCAGCTGTTATTGTTGTTACTCAAGAAGAGGACGCTTTAAATCAAAGTGGCGCATGGTTGGAGGACGTGAACAAAGACTCTTTGGAGGTAAAGACACACATGTTTGATCCCTCTGTGTTTGAGTATGCAGAGAAACACTTCACGACATTCCAAATGGAGCGTGTTGGCTACTACGTGATTGATCCAGACTCGACCAAAGATCACATGGTGTTGAATCGCACGTTGACACTGCGAGAAAGAAAAGATATGAAAAATTTTAAAAGTGGTGGAGGAAGCGAGAAGAAAGGTGGGAAAAAAAATAAAAAGAAGAGTGGTGGTGGTGGTGGTGGTGGTGGTGGTGGTGGTGGCAAGGGTGGTGGCAAGGGTGGTGGTGGTGGTGCTGCTGGCTCATCATGGACTAAGACAGATATTCGTGTTGGTCAAATTGTTAAAGCATGGCCACATCCAGACTCAGACAAACTTTGGTGCGAAGAGATTGACGTCGGCGAAGAGAAACCACGTCAAATTGCATCTGGTTTGAGACAGTTTTATCCAGAGGCAAGTCAGCTGGAGGGAAGAAAATGTTTAGTCGTAGCTAATTTAAAGCCTGCCAAGCTAGGTGGCTTTTTGTCGCAAGGCATGGTACTATGCGCAAGTAACAATGAGCATACTTCCGTGGAGTTTGTTGACGTTCCAGAGGGTGCCATTATTGGTGAGAGAGTGTTTGTCGAGGGGGAAGAAGGCGCGCCGTCAGGAGCTGGTGCTATGAAGAAGAAAAAGATTTTTGAAAAAGTTGCCAAGGAGCTGAAAACTAGTGTGGACAAGGTTGCCACGTGGCAGGGCAAACCAGTGATGACATCTGCTGGACCATGCACTGTGCCTTCGTTGGCAGATGTGTTTATCAAGTAAACGAACGTCTGGTTTCTCTTTTTGTTTGTTTGAGAGAAGGAGAAGAGTAGTGTGTGGAATCAAATTTTTTATTTCAGGATGTCGACGACACGAAAAAAATAAAATATAGGAAGAACGGATGCGACCTGGTGTACCTTACCTTCGGTCTAGGAAACGTCAAATAAGAACAAGGAATAATAATAAAATAATTAATTAATAATAACTCAAAACTCAAAACAGAGTCAACATATGAATTTATGCATAAGAAGAAGAGCGGTGTACAGGTGTACAGGAGGGTGTGTCCTTTGTTGCAACTCACAGAAGGTTCTGTTTTATTATTTTTTATATTTTCAACAGTTTTGGAGAGATGAAAACACTTCATTTTTGCTAAAAAATCCAAATTTTCTGAAAAAAAAAATCAGTGAATTGAAGTGACGTCGTGGTGAAGCGACCATCAGCCTTCACCCAGTGAAGTGAAGTGAAGCCGAGCTTTCTAAAAAATCAGTGAAGTGAAGTGAAGGTGAGAACCATGTTCCAAACATCTCTAGCACTCTACCTTGCACGCTGCGATCCCACCGACCCACAACAAATCTTTCATGGAAAAACTTTCGTTCAACCATTCACCCCATCTACCATCATCAACACCGCAACCAACTCCTGCGTTGTCGCTTCTCAAGAAGATCCCGTTTTAGTCCAAAGTTGCACTTCACCAGCAGGAATTGCCACAGAATGGCTCTACAACGCAACCAACCACACGCTATCTCTTACAAAAGTACCACATAGTGCTAATTATTCTGATTCTGAATGCACCCACTGCCACGTCGGTGCTTGTCTCGACGCACATGCTGGGAATGGACCTGAAATGGATCTCTGGACGTGCCATCCAAAATCAAACGCAGACTACACACATCAACGTCTCTTCTACAACACATCAACATCTCTTTTATCCACCATACCAGGAGATGGATGTAATCCACAATGTGTAACAGTTGCATCTTCCAATGAAGGTCCCAACTCTGGTGATAACGAATGTTCCAGTACGGGTGCAACGACATTTCTTCATAACACGAACGCCAAATGTTTAGATGGATCTGATTATGGATTCAATTACGTTTCAAGTACATCAAATGTATCAACAAAATGGACCATATTTATGGAGGGTGGTGGATGGTGCAGTACAGAGGAAGAGTGTATTGCTCGTGCCAACACAACACTGGGATCTTCCAAAGATTGGCCCAAAGCACGTGGATGTTCCTGTAAAAATATTCCACTCAACGGTGACGGCACGTTTCTGGATCCAAATTGTCATTGTCTTTTCTTGCCTTATTGTGATGGTGCTAGTTTCAGTGGTTATCGAAAAGAACCATGGGGAAAAAACACTACTGATACTAATGGTACGAGTACGGGTACTAGTACTGGTAGCTCTTCTCTTTTAACTTTTCGAGGAATTAAAAATCTTGATCATGCAGTCGATTATGCAATTCAACATTTAGGAATGAAACAGGCAACAGAAATTGTTGTCACAGGTGGATCAGCAGGAGGACTTTCTGTATTTTTACATGCGGATCGAATTTCAAAGCGTGTACAAACACAAATAAATCGAACAATAGTAGTACGTGCTCAACCTGATGTTGGTTTCTTTTTAGATCATCTTCCTGCCTTTGATCCACCAAATACAAGAACATTTGAAGATGATATGTTAAACATTGTAACAATGCAGAATTGTTCATTTGGTGTTGATGGTGGTTTAAATTCAAAATGTAGAGATCGTTTAGTAGCACATGGTCAAGATCCACGTTTATGTTTTATGGTAAGAGGTTATAATTTTTGAAGTGCAGAGACCAATCAAACTTCCAACCACCCCAATCTGCCCCTCTTACCCCTACCTCACCCCCCCCCCCCGCCCTTTCTCACTCACCCACTCTTTCTCTCACCACAGGCACCACATGTTGCTCCATCTGTGATTACACCCATGTTTTTAACAAATAGTCGATTTGATGCATTTCAATTATCAACTATATTAAAAGTTTGGCCTGGGCTTTCACCTTATAACTTTTCAAATCAAAAAGGTAGAACGGCCGTGTTGGAATATGGTGATGCGTTTGTGAAGAGTTTACGAAAGAATGTATTGGATGGAAGAC
>Ga0307994_1000994_pt1 | contig 18014 bp, 18 predicted proteins | sample EllFjometagen261_FD_203171 | JGI IMG/M metagenome (GOLD analysis project Ga0307994, IMG submission 203171) | Marine microbial communities from Ellis Fjord, Antarctic Ocean - #261 | ecosystem: Environmental > Aquatic > Marine > Unclassified | place: Southern Ocean | collected 2014-11-02 | reverse complement strand
TGGCGTAGTGATGTGAAAATATAATTAAGTTGGCTTGTGCAAATATTTCTTCAATACCTTGACGCGGCTTTTCAACTTCCAGTGAGATAGGCTGATAGGTTAAAAAGGTTTTAGCAATATTAAGCATGCCTTTTAAATTTTCAATATTACGACCCTCAAAGTGAAGCCAGTCATAATCTTCAATTTCTATTTTTGCGAAGTGATCAAAGCTTAGTTCTGGAAGGTCTCGGTAATGAACAATTGCACGGTGTCCATTTTCTGCGTTTAGAGAAACATAAGAGGTAGGGGTGCGACCTTTAATAAAGCGTTGCACATGTGAAATATCTATTTGACGCTCTTTTAATCCAGCAAGCAGTTGCTTGGCTTCTGCATCACCACCTGTTGTACTGCAGAGAGAGACGTTGTGCCCAAGTTGAGATAATACATACAGACTATTACTGACGTTTCCACCAATCTGAATGTTTCGTTGGTTCGCTCTTAACTCTTCATCGTCATGCAGAGCGTGAGGGATGTTAAGAACAATATCGAGCACTGCATTACCAATTCCTAGAACGTTTGCCATCTGTAACCTTTAAATCTAATGTGTAAGAAAACTTTAGATGGAATTCTAGCATAAAAGCAAAAAAAGCTCTGATTTAGGCTTGACAGGGGGTAAATAAAATAAAAGTGAATAAATCTATAAAAAAGCTTGACACGGTTTTTATGTTCTTTAGTTTTTACTTCTATATTTAACTTTATATTATGGCTATAAGTGTATGAATTTATACGTTTATAAAGTTTAGTTGTTGAGGTTTCAATAATCTGCAGAGTTGCTGTGTATTATCCACAAAAACTGTGGATAACTTTGTGAGTAATGTTGATAAAACCAACATAAGTGCTTTAATCTAGCCAATTAATATTAGTCTGCCTATTTTTTAATCAGGAGGCGATTTAACGTGGTTATTTAAAACTTAGATAGGTTCATCAATTAATCAATTATGAAAACTTTCGCTTAGCTATGTGAAATAAAATACAAACGCGTTACAATCTCTAAATTAATAAATCTTGATTTGAATCAACTAATATAGCGAAATTATGACGGATATAAAAACTGCGTTTAATGCCAGTTGTCAAAACTGTGGATTACAGAAGATTTGTTTTCCAACAGGGTTGGATAAAGACGAGATGGATCGTCTAGATGATATTGTGCAGAGAAAAGCGCCATTACAAAAAAATCAAACTCTATTTTCTAGGGGCGATATTTTCAGTTCTTTGTATGCAATTCGTGCGGGGGTCGTTAAGGTGTTCTCTTTTTCAGACAGTGGAGAAGAGATTATTCATGGTTTTTATTTACCAGGCGATATTGTAGGGATTGATGCTCTATCTTCTAAAAAACACCTTTTCAATGCAACTGCTCTGGATGCAACCAGTATTTGTACCTTACCGTTTGATGAGCTCAGCGAGCTATCTTTAAAAATTCCGCACTTAAATACTCAAGTCTTAAGCATAATGAGTAAAGAGGTGGTTGAGGGGCGTTTACATTCTGAGTTGTTAACTAAGAAGAATGCTGATCAACGTATTTCGCAGTTTATCTGGAATATGGCTGAGCGCTATAAGACTCGTGGTTACCATTATTTAGAATTCCGTTTAAGTATTTTGCACCGGGATGTCGCTACCTATCTGGGTTTGACACCTGAAACGGTCTCACGGATTTTAGCTAAACTTCATAATGAAAAAATTGTTACTTGGAAGAAAAAAGAGGTTTCAATCCATAACGAGCAACGTTTAAGAGTGTTAGCGGGTGTGACAGAAAGCGAGGTTGATGCCTGTCTTCAAGTGATATAAGATTTTTGCTAGTTTTAACCTTAAGGCTTTCGTATAATAAAATTACATTTTTATTACTAATTTTTATAAAGGCTTTCAAATGGATTTAAATAATTTAACAAAACTTTTTTCAGTAGCAATCTTAGGGTTTGCAATGGTCGGTTGTAGTACAACACCAAAAACCGATGATTCAACGAGCGTTGAGGTTATGGATAAAGCGGTTGTTGAAACGTCTATTGCTGCACCTTCCGAAAAACCAAAAGATATCGATTTGGCTAGTATGCAAGCTCAATTAGCCAGTAAAGTGGTGCGTTTTGACTTTGATCGTTCAGAAGTAACGTCTGAGTTTTTTAGCGTGATTAATGCCCATGCAGATTACCTGTTAGCTAATTCAGCTGTAAACGTAACCATTAGCGGTCATTGCGATGAGCGTGGTACCCGTGAATACAACTTGGCTTTAGGCGAGCGTCGTGCCAATGCAGTTAAGAACGCGTTAATGGCAAAAGGGGTGAGCGCTAATCGAGTTGATGTGGTGAGTTTTGGTGAAGACAGCCCGATTGCCATGGAGCATAATGAATTTTCATGGTCTCAAAACCGTCGTGCAGAATTTAAATATTAAATTCTATTCGTAGCCGTTTTACAGAGCCTTCCTAGCTGCAGCAGTTAGGAAGGCTTTTTTGTTTCAACGTAATATTTTAATTCCCATTAGGCTATTTAGTGCCGAAAATATAAGAGTGTAATATGACCAGCAATGCACCCAGCGTTAATTATTTAAAAGACTATAAAGCGCCACAGTTTGAGTTTGAGTCGATTTATTTAGAATTTGACCTAAAGCCAGACTCAACAATGGTTACCAATAAAATGGCGGTTCGTGCTAAACAACCGAACCAAAGACTTGAACTGACTGGAGAGCAACTCACGTTAATATCCGTGACCATTAATGGTGAAAACGTGATGGCCCAATGTGAGGTCACGGATGAAGCACTCTTTATTGAAGCAGGCCTGCTCGAATTTGACCTAGAAATTGTGACGCAAATTGCACCACAACAAAATACTTCATTAGAAGGACTCTATCGAACCAGTGGCAACTATTGCACCCAGTGCGAAGCAGAAGGGTTTCGTAAGATAACGTACTTTATGGATCGCCCGGATGTTCTGACTTTTTACACGACTAAAATTATCGCGGATAAAAAAGATAATGCGGTGTTGCTGTCTAACGGCAATCTAATTGAAACCGGTGATTTAGAAGGCAATCGCCACTATGCTATTTGGGAAGATCCGTATAAAAAACCCTGTTACCTGTTTGCTTTAGTCGCAGGTAACTTGGAATGCATAGAAGATCATTATCTAACGGCTGATGGTCGTAAAGTGGTGTTGCGTATCTATGTTGAGGAACGGAATATTGATAATTGCGACCACGCCATGGAATCGCTTAAAAAATCCATGAAATGGGATGAAGAGCGTTTTGGGCTTATCTACGATTTGGACATTTATATGATTGTGGCAGTCGATGATTTTAATATGGGCGCTATGGAGAATAAAGGCTTAAATGTCTTTAACTCCAAGTTTGTACTGGCAAATCCAGACACTGCAACCGATGTTGATTACGAAGGCATTGAAGCGGTGATTGGGCACGAATATTTCCATAACTGGACCGGAAACCGGGTGACCTGTCGTGACTGGTTTCAGCTAACGCTAAAAGAAGGATTAACGGTTTTTCGTGATCAAGAGTTTACAGCAGACATGCTTTCTCCAGCCGTAAAACGCATCGAGGATGTTAAAAAAGTTCGTAATAACCAATTCCCCGAAGATGCCGGTCCGATGGCGCACCCTATTCAACCGCAGTCTTATATAGAGATGAATAATTTCTACACCATGACCGTCTATGAAAAGGGCGCGGAAGTGGTTCGCTTATATCATACTTTGTTAGGTGAGGCGGGCTTTCAAAAAGGCATGAAGCTTTATGTTGAACGGCATGACGGCGATGCGGTGACGGTAGAAGATTTTAGAAACGCCATGGCCGATGCTAATGACGTTGACCTTTCGCAGATGCATAATTGGTATATTCAACACGGTACACCAACATTAAAAGTCACCGAAGACTACGATGTTGTTCAAAAAACATACACTTTACACTTTGAACAGAGTTTACCCGATCAAATTGAGTGCTTTAAGCCGCTTCTTATGCCAATCAAAATGGGGTTAATGTTACCGTCTGGTCAGGCCATGCCATTGTCATTAGAGGCGATGGATACGAGAGTTGATGTAAGCGAGCATCAAGCGATATTGTGGATGACAAAACAGAAGCAGTCTTTTACGTTTAACCAAGTGAATGAAAAGCCGATTCCTTCTCTATTAAGAGGGTTTTCGGTACCCGTCTATTTAGAGTTTGATTACTCTGATGAGGCGTTAAGTTTGTTAACGCAATCTGATCAAGACTCGTTTGTGCGCTGGGAAGCATTTCAGACGTTGGCTATGAAAGAGATTCAGCGCAACATTAAACATTTTGAATCTTCGGAAGCTCTAACATTATCTTCCGCCTTATCGACTGCGTTTAAGGGCGTGATTGACGATGAGAGCATGGATCAAGCTCTGATTGCCTTAACCATGACACTGCCTAGTCTAACGTACATTGGCGAGCAGTATGAGGTGGTCAATGTTGATGCGATTTATCAAGTGCATCGTTGGTTACGCCAACAACTGGCTATTAAAAATGAATCGGTTCTATTGGCTCTTTACCAAAAATTAGCCGATAAGGAAGGGGGGTACCGTTATCACAAAGAGGATATTGCCCAACGAATGCTAAAAAATCTCTGTTTGAGTTACCTGTCATTAATCGAACAGAACTTTACTTTCGTTAAGGCTCAGTTCGATGCACAAGCTAATATGACCGATGTACTTGCCGCATTAGGCAGTATTGTGCACTCCGACCATGCCGAACGTGATGCCTGTTTACAGGCGTTTTATGATAAATGGCAAGCCGACCCTTTGGTGTTAGATAAATGGTTTGCGTTGCAAGCAGGGTCTCACCATATTCACGCGTTAGAGCATGTTAAGGCCTTGGTTAAACATCCAGATTTTTCTTACGGAAACCCAAATAGGGTACGTAGTGTGCTTGGGGTATTTGGTCGGATGAATCTGCTGGGCTTTCATCGCGCCGATGGAACAGGGTATGCGTTCTTAGCCGACGAGGTGATGAAGGTGGATAAACTCAATCCGCAAGTTGCCGCTCGAATTATTTCGCCTTTTACCCACTGGAAGCGCTATGACCTAGAGCGTCAAGTTCATATGAAAGCGGCTTTAGAGTCTATTTTGGCTATGCCAGGGTTATCTAAAGACGTTTTTGAGATTGTATCTAAATCTCTAGTGAGCCGTTAGACCTTATTTTTAATTCAGGAGGCGTTATATCAATGAGCACTTTGGGATTGCTTACTTCGCCTGTATTCACAATTTTCATGTCCTTAAAGCAGCTTGTCAAATTAATGAGCTTGGTGAGCGTGTTTTTGGCTTGCCAGTTTTATGGCTCGGCAAGTTTTGCCGTGATGGTGCCACCCAGTGACCAATCTTTACAGACTCAAATTGAGTTTATAGACCAAGAAATTCTGTTGTTACGTGCAGAACTAGCCCAATCAAATCAAGATATTCCGTCATTACAACGTTATTTAAAACAAATTAATGCGGCGTCGCTTGCCCCTGTCTTTGAGGCACGATTTGCTGCCCTGACACGTTTTTTTGAAAATTCGTTGATGCTAAAGCCCCTATCAACCGATCAACCCGCCTTTAGATTGCCTATTGAAGGGGGTCAGGTGATCGTGTTACTGCCATTGAGTGGTGATTATGGTGAGGCTGGTCAGTCTATTTTAGAAGGCTTAACCGCGAGTTGGCCATTTAATAAATCGTTTACGGTGATTGATAGCGGTCTTTATCACTCTATGAATGAACTATGGGAATTGGTCAAACTTTACGAACCCGATTTTATCATTGGGCCGCTCAACAAAGAGAATGCCCAAGTTTGGCAAGCGCTAGACAGTCAGGTTCCAACGCTATACCTTAATCAGCTAGACGACTACCACGTTTATGAAAAAGGGTTGTCGCCTAGTAAGCGGTTAGGTTTATTGCAACTACAAACCTTTATAGAATCCATGGGGTTAGAGCATGTATTGGTTCTTGCTGATCAAACCGATGTTGGTAAACGTTTACAAGTTCAATTTGAACAGGCCTGGTTGAAGCCAAATACCAAGGGTTTGTATGAATCTGTTCAGATTGGAGAGAGCGTGCATAGCGCCATGAAAACCGCATTGAATGTACAGCGTTCAATATCCAGAAAAAACTGGGTACAAAAAACCATTGGTCAAGACTTGAATTTTGAACCTCGTGCTCGTCAAGATTTGGAGGCGGTTATTAACCTCACATCCATTGATGAAGCAATACAAATCAAACCCATTTTAGATTTTTATCACCTGAGTCGTACCTTTAGTTTATGGTATCCAACCACCTATCCTTCCTCTTCTGAGCTTCAGTCTCAGCAAAATAGTTGGCAGCAAACGTATGGTTTTTTGCCACCTTATCTAGTCGAACCTATCGTTCAGTCTTCCGAAAATGATGCTGAAGAGTTAAAAACTGGCCTGTTTTATGCTTTAGGGATGTTGGTGGCAAATATTGTCAATAATCCGCGTATGAATTTAGCAAATCAACACTTGAAGAATTCAGCGCTAGGACAAGCGATTACGAATAAACAGAACGCTTTGATAATTTTGCCAAATGTATTTTGGCTGGATGATTACACCATTCAGCCAGTAAATGAATATCAGTACCCATTTGATTAAATAGGCTTTTTTATCTAACGCATTCTAACTGAATGACGGCAATAAATAGAGCGCTTGAAAAAGGACAGTTTTGTGGCATCTGAAGATGAAACATTTGACCCGAATGACTTAGACAGCATTGACGCGCTTCTTGATGAAGCGGAATTAGAAGTGTCTGAGACCAGCTCTCCAGATCCGGTCCCTGAAGCGGATCGTATTGATGCAGATGAAGTGAATCTTGATGACATGGATTTAACTGAATTGACTGATGATTTAGCAGATGCAGACTTGATAGAAGAAGATTCAGCATCGCCAGAAGCCCCTTCTGATAACAAGGCTGAAAATTCGGTGATTGAAGAGGAAGGGAGTGGGTTACCCCCTCCGGTTACAGAAAAATCGAAAGACTCAAAATCAATGGACGATTCTGAAAAAGAATTTGTATCAAAACGAACAACATCAAACAAAGCTTCCCCTAAAGAAGTAACGGTGGCAGAAATGGATTCAATTAAAAAACTGGTTATTATTTTTGGTTCTGTACTAATTGTTTTGGTGTTAACCGCAATTGGAATGGGCGTTTGGAGTGCTTTAGCCGCTTCAGGTGGTTTGGATGAAGAGACGCAAACCATCATTGAGGATATTCAGGCTAGTACGGTCAGTAACACCCTGTCTAATACAGAAAATACAAAAATCATGGGGAGTGTTGAGAAGAAATTAGATGCATTGAGTTTTCAACTTGAGCAACTAACCACGGATATTGCCACTTTAGAAGACTCGGCAAAATCCGTGCAGTCACCAGTCGTGATGGCTATTTCGCCTGCTTTGGATACGCACGGCAAGCCGGTAGCTGAAAATCATGGCACCAATCACACCGCTGTTGCGCCTGTCATTGCACACAGTGCCGCACCAGTAGCAACCGACCATGCGGTTTTGGACAAGCTAAGTGTGGTGAGTAGCAAAATGGTTAACGCACAAAAACGCATTGATGAAGTGAATCGGAGAGTGAAAGACATTCAGAGTCAATATGGCAAACTTATGCACAGCGTTAAGGTGGTTGAAAAACAGTTAGTGGATCAACAAGCCAAAGAAGCTAAGTTAGAAAAAGACAATCAGAAACCTGTTCAAGGTGATGGGCGTTCACCATACCAATACAACTCATCGGATGCGATGCTTTATGATCAGGCCAATCCAGATTCTTACCCATAGGTTTGAGAAGGGTGGCATTGAGGTAAATAATGAATTCAACAGCCGTTAAATTAACACTGATTACCATCGTTTTAGCCAGTATAAGCGGCTGTGGTTTATGGAACAAAGGCACTCAATATCAGGTGCCAGATTATTACGAAACGAGTTTAATCGTGGCGAAACCCGTCACGGGAAAAACATACTATATTAATGACTTACGATGCAGCGAACAATCTGGTGGTTGTCACCAGGAAAAAGTAGTTCAGCATCGTCGTTATGAAAAACCATATTATTTGAGTAGATAATGGAGTCAATCATGAAAAATCGCACGTTATTATTCGCCAGCATCTTTGCGGCTGCGAGCTTAACAGGCTGCGCAACCCCTGGTTCAATGTTTGGTGGTCAGGCAAGTTCAAACGTAGCGCCCGTTGTGGCAACACAGACTTATGCGCCCGCACCCGTTGCTACGGTGACCTACAGAAAACCTGAGCGCATTAAAATTGCCGGTATTGGGTATGGTGCTGAGAGTACCTTCTCTGCTTATACCCCAGGGCAGCGTCGTTTGATGGCGATTAGAGCCTCTAAGCTTGATGCTTACAGAGCCTTAGCTGAGCAACTATATGGTGTAAAAATTGACAGTAACACGGCTATTTCAACACTCACCGCCAAGAACGATAGCTTTAGAGCGCGCGTGAATGCGGTGGTGCGTGGTGCGCGTGTTGTCAGTGTGACACCCATGGCCGATAACAACTATGAAACCGTATTAGAAGTGTATGTTGACAAAGGTTTCTTTGAAGATACGTTTGTATACAGCTCGGCAAATGAACAAGCGATCATGACACCTGCGGAAGTGTGTGTACAGTGTCGCGATGCCAGCACCTATTAATCAAGATGCACAAAACAAGTTTATGCTTCCTGTATAAAGATAAGCATAAGAAAATTGTCGAGTATCGAGGCAGGAGTTTTTAAGATGGGACGCCGGACAGTTGGGTTAAGTCTTTTTATTGTTGTATTTACTTGGATGGGCATTGCAGAAGCCGCCAGTATTAGTACTCGTGTGCGAGTTTTAGAGAGTAAAGTTTCTAAGTTTGATAAAAAGATCGCTGAGAATAGTTCTGCGCGAAAAGCGTATGAAACGAAAGTAGACGGTAAATTAAGTTCTGTGGATGATTTAAAGTTGCAAGTTGATAAGCTTGTTAAGCAGATGGATAAAAAAAATAAAGGGTCGTTAGAAGATAAGCGTTACGCTTTTCCATAACAAAACTTAATACAACTTAACAGGCCTGCTACCTTGCCTTATGCGGTTTGTCAAAAGTATGTACTCAAATAAAAAGCCCGGTTGATGATTTAATATCAACCGGGCTTTCTTTGTTTTGGTGGGCAGGTTTAAGGTGGGTTATGACTCTTCTGGATTACGCTCTTTATTGGCTTGGGCAATCTCTTGAGCTTGAATAAAATACACTAACTTACGTCGGTCATCTTCGGGTAAAGATTGAAACTGTAGCGAAACTCGATAGGAGTCATCGTCTTTCGTTAAGGCTGTTGACGACACAATGTCACAACGCACTAAGATCGGTTTTTCAGTTGAAATAGGGTGAATCAATAAGTCGATTTTGTCACGTGTATCAACCGCCTCATTTAAAACAAATGAGATGCCGCCGCCACTTAAGTTTACTAAACGTTGTGGAATCGCACGCGTTAGTTGGTCTGCATCAATCGTCTGCATCATAAAGTTTAGTTTGCTGTTCATTGCACTTAGGGCCGAAGCTAGCAAGCTACTTTTTACGTTAATTTGACTGATGACTTCACTGATTTGATCATCGAGTTCGTTCAGATCTTTCATAAAGTAATCTTCGATGTACTTTGAATCAGGGTGAATGGGGATTGAGTCACTTTCAATCTGAGCTTGCGAAACGATGCGATAGCTGCATGGCATCATGACATCAATTCTATAAAATAAACGTTTATCGTTTTTCATCTGTTACTCACTTCGATCTAATTTAGAGAGTGGCCATTCAATCAAGAGGGCAATGATTTTTAGAGCATTGCAAGCCGTATAGGTATTAAAAATAGATTAGCAGAATTTAGGCCAACTGCAAGTATAAAACAGAGCCAAAAGAGAAGGTTGGGGTTTAGTTGAAGTTTAGGCTTTGCCTAGACTGGATTGGGATTTATGTTTAGAGGGTGAGCCCGATGAGCCGTAAAGTTTTGATTCTGTCTGGCTTTGCCCTGTGAGTATCTGTAGTGAAACTTGATTCATATTGCTTAATATTTGAATCGCCATACCATTTGCTAAGTTAAGGTCGTGACAAGTCTGTGTCAGAGCCAGGCTTTCTTCTAATTTGGTTTGCAGTTCATGGGATACGTCAGCGAAGGCATTCTGATTAGCGAGTTCAAAAAAATGCTGATTTTGTAAGTCGTCAGGTAAATCCTTTTGGATAGTGGCCACAAGCGCATCAATTTTATCAGTGAGTTGGTTTTTGGTTTGTGATGAGTTTACAAGGGCTGAAGGATCGTTTTGCTTTAGCTGCTGAGATTCAAGATTTAATAGGTTTTGAAAATCACGCAATGTCAGGTTTAGCGCTTCTATGTGTGAGGAGAAGAGCGATATATTTAACGCTGACATTGCCTGAAAATTTGACATTTATTTTAAATGTTCGCTAATAGTGATTCTGATTGCATAAATTTATCTGCAATATTTTGAGCATTCACTTGATAAGAACCGTCTGCAATCGCGGCTTTTAAACTTGCGATACGTTCAGAGTTGTCAATGTTAACACCGTCAACTTTTTGTTCAAGTTCACGAACTTGGGTTAAAGTGCCGGTTAAGGTGACTTTATCAGTAGAAACATTATCGGCTGTCTGCCCAGTCTCTTTACCGCCACTACGCTCTTGTGTTCGAACTTGATCGGGAGCACGTCCAGATGCAATATTCGAATTTAAATTTTTGATATCCATAATCTTGGCCTCACACCACATTAATGTTAGTTATTCTAACAATCTTTTCATCTTTCTAATACTGTTATCGACCAAGTCAATTAAGACTTTAGTTTTTATTGTACTTATTGCCATTTAATTTATGGAACAACCACCGTGTTCGGAGCAACAACTATGCCTTTAATGATTCTTTGAGAAGAACTATTTTTAATATCAATACGTTGATGCTCAACACCGTCCTCTAAAGCAACGCCTTTGCTTCGCACTTCAATGCTTCCAATGTTGGTTAAAATGCTCACAGGTTGGTTTCTAAAAACCAAAAAAGGCGCTTGTAAAGTTCTTAACGTGAGCACGGTGCCTGCAGATATCGATTTTTTTGCACGCATTCCAATGGCATTTTCAAGGGATATTAAGGCATCATTGGGCACACTTTTATAATGCACAGCAGCTATTTTAACATCCTCAGATTCTATAACGGCCTGTTTGAGGATTCCTTGAGTCGTTATGACGACTGACAGTTTCCCGTCAATGTATGCGCTTACAAAAGTCTGCCAACTGGGTTGTTGGCATTTAATGCCGATGGTTGTTCGACCAGCCAGTTTCGTCGGAGTCCGATCAATGAATTGTAGCTCGGTTTGACAACGGGGTAATTGAATGCGCGGGTTTAGTTTTTTAAGTTGAATTTGTGGTTCGATAAGCTTTTGGTCAACTTTTTGCTTTAGGAACTCCATCGTTTGACTATACAGCTCGTCAAGTGCGTGGTATTTTTCCGATTCAGGCGGTATTTCATTAGCCAACAGGCTATGTGAAGCCAAAACTGAATAAGCGCTGAGTAGTGTGGTGAAGATTAATTTAATCATGTGGGCAGTCTATCATGAGTTTAAACGACTTTTTAGAGTCCTTACGTTATAGTAGGTTCAACGTCATTTTTTTGATAAATTAAGTGGTTGTTGCATTGTATTTTTAAGCCAAGTTTTCGTTCCACATGACACGTTTAAGAACATGTGTTGAGCTTAACGTTAGCTAACCAAATTGAGGATAAGGTGAGTAACTATGTCTAGCTTTTTAAAAGGGGTTGACCAAAGAACATCGCTTGCGGGTATGAACCGTATGGAGTTGTTGTTGTTCACTATAAAGGGATCGCAGTTATTTGGCATTAACGTATTTAAAGTACGCGAAGTGATTCGGACCCCGGCCATATCGCCAGTTCCAAAGTCAGATTCGCGTATTGTAGGCGTGTCCGATATTCGTGGCAATACCATGCCAATGATCGATCTAGCTAAGGCGTTAGACCTTGAGCCTGTGCCGGTTGATAAATACCCTGAGACTTTAACGATAGTGACTGAGTTTAATAGTTCGGTTCAAGGCTTTTTGGTAGAAGACGTGGACAGAATTGTTCATTTGCGCTGGGAAGATATCTTAGCGCCACCGCAAAGCTTGCAGGGCGTTAACTATTTAACGGGTATTACGCGTGCCCGCGAACAGATTGTTGAAATTGTGGATGTTGAAAAAGTCCTTTCTGAAGTATCGGGTGTGACGGAAGATGTGTCTGATGATCTTGCGGCTGCGGTTAAGCCGGCTTTAAACGCGCAAGATTACTTTATTTTAGGTGCGGATGATTCGACGGTTGCACGTAGTAAATTAAAAGGTATTTTAGATAAGTTAGGTATTCGCAGTAAAATTGTGAATAACGGAAAAATAGCCCTCGATCTGCTTAGAAAGTGGGCGGATGACGCTGAAGCTGGCATTGGTGCGCCTATTAATGAACGTGTTTTTATGGTGATTTCAGACATTGAAATGCCCGAGATGGACGGCTACACCTTAACCACCAGTATTCGCAAAGACGAACGCTTAAAAGACTTATATGTTGTTTTAAACTCTTCGCTCAGCGGAGGGTTTAATGACACCTTAACGGATAAGGTCGGCGCCAATAAGTTTTTGTCTAAATGGCATGGCGATGAGTTGGCCAAAGCCATTGTTGATAGAATTAATAACAACGGTGAGTGAGTAAACACTATTCTTCAAGGTAACCACTTTAACCGGTTGCAATTACATTAAGTTAAAAGGTCGTATCATGGTAAAAGGTTGGCAGGGTCTGAGTTTGATTATTGGTTTTATTTCTGCCACAGCAAGCGGCGTTCAAGCCGCCAATCAAGCTAGTTTGCAATGCGTGACTGTTCAATGCCAACCTCAGAACCCGGTTGCCAACCAAAAGCCTGTTTCACTTGTTAATACGGCTCAAAAAGCCAGTACCGTTCCGGATGACTTTGCTAATAACGAAAACTGTGTAACCGTAACAGGGACCGCGAGTTCTGAAAATGTGGACGAAGCGTTTGCTCGACAAATGGCCATACGCAATGGCTTAAATTTTGCCAGCATTAATAACAATGTGACTGTTTCATCGGACCAATCGGTTGAAAATTATCAGCTAACACGAAACAACACCCGTTTTACTTCGAACAGTAAAGTGGCCAGTTATAAGATTTTAAGCGAAGGCTTTGAGGAAGCGTTTGATCAGTTTGGTGAAGAGAAAAAGCGTCCGCTGAGTTATCAAGTAAAAATGGAAGTGTGCTTAACGGAGAATCCGTTAGCGTGTGAAAACTTATCTGGCAAGCAATACCAGCCTCGTTTAGTGGTGGCGCCTTTAGCGGTTTCTAAAAACTATGAAACTCGAGATATTTCTAACTTGCTACCAGGTTATCAAGCTGAGTTGCATCGTCGATTACTGGATTCGGCTTATCGGAATATTACCTTGCTAAATCAATCGGTGTCGATAGACCCTCAAGCTAATATTTATCCCAATACCTCGCCTGAAATTCTTGCGCCAATTCGCGACAAGACGGGGGCACAATATATGTTAATGACCGTTTTACGCTCTGCCTCCGCGCATACTCAACCGAGCCAAATTGTGAACCCATTGAAACGCTTTTATAATTTACCCGTTGATAATGATGCCCGCTTTATTGAAGTTGATTGGTATTTGGTCGATTTAATGTCGAATACGGTTATTCATCAACAGCGTCAAGGTTTTGACATTCAAGGCGATGTGCGAGTAGGGCGTGATCGCCCCTTTGGGAGCAATGCTTTTTTTGCTACGGATACGGGGATGACGTTTCACGCCCTTTTGACTCAGCAAACTCAAGATGTTGTGAACACGCTTAAATGTAAAGAGCTCAATACACAGGTGATTGATGTGCGTGGCAAAGAGTATGTTCTTTATTTGAATGCCAATTCTGGTGCAAAAGTAGGCGATGAACTGGCGGTTTACGAGCGTTCAGGCCGACCTGTTCAGTTTCAGGGAATTGATTTAGGAAACGATGAGATTCCATCGGCGTTTATAAAAATTAAACGCATTATGCCTCGTTTTGCTGTTGCCGAATTGGTCGCCAAAAAAGGCATTGTTCAAATTGGTGATACCGTTAAAGCTTGGTAAGTTTTCGTGTTATCGGTGTTAGTTTTATCATCAGTCTTGGCCTCCAACGATAGCTTTAATCTTCTGCAAAGTACTTCTAAATTGCTGACATACCTCTTTTAAAACCTTTCTTAAAACTTTTTTTAAATCTTGATTACTCAAAATCGCTCGTTGCTTTAAATAACACCTCCGCGTTTTAGTCTCTTTAAAGCGCTGATTACTCTCAAAGCATTGAGGTTTTTAGCAGGCCTGTTGAGTCTTGGCAGGCCTGCTGACATTCAAATACCCTTTTTTGAATTCATTTTTATCTAAAAAAGTGAACCCACCGGCAGGCTCCTCAAAAACTTTAGCTTTTAATTACATAAAAACGTATTTATTTTCTTCTTTGGCATTTGAATTGCTAAACCAACACTATCGAAACAAAAGGTTTGCAAACTGTCAGCCTTTTGTCTGGTTTAAGACATAAGTTACGTGGGGAAGAGAGATGGCAGAATCAATTTTTGGAATTCATGAGCGAGCATTGCAAGTTCGCACTGAGCGGGGGCAAGTGCTAGCTAATAATTTGGCTAATGCTGATACCCCAAACTTCAAAGCCCGCGATATCGACTTTAGAAAAGTGATGGCCGCTGCTGAAGATGAACTTGCCACCTCTAAACCGGACTTAATCAGAACCAACTCTAAACACATTGAAGGCTTTGCCGACGCGACAACGGAAAACTTTCTAAAGTACCGTCTTCCTACTCAGCCTTCATTGGATGGCAATACGGTTGAAACACACATTGAAAAAGCCAAGTTCATGGAAAATGCCATGCAGCATGAGGCAACCTTAGAGTTTGTTAACAGCAAAATTAGCGGAATTCGTGGCGCATTGCGCGGCGAATAGATGAAGCCTTACTTCGCTGAGAGTCAGTAAAAGAAAGTCAGTATCAGTAACTCAATGATAAAAAAACGATTGGAGCAAAATCATGTCGATGTTTAGTATTTTAGATATCTCCGCCACCGCAATGCATGCCCAGACGGTTCGTTTGAACACCGTGGCATCGAATATGGCTAATGCGGACAGTGTGAGCTCCAATAAAGACGAAACGTACCGTTCTAAGCAGCCCGTTTTTCAAACCATTTTAGATGAAAGCACGAATGAGCCAAAAGGTGGGGTGCGCGTAAAAGAGATTGTTGAAAGTCAGGCACCACTAAAAATGGAATATAACCCAAATCACCCAATGGCAAATGAAGAGGGCTATGTTTATCGTCCGAATGTCAACGTGGTTGAAGAGATGGCGAATATGATGTCCGCATCACGTTCGTATGAAACCAATATCGAAGTAATGAACACCTCTAAACAGTTGTTACTTAGAACAATTCAATTAGGTAAATAAGGAGTAACATCATGGCGGATTTTTTACCCGATATTACCACTGGTAATACAGACTATTTTAAAGCGATGCAACAGAACACAGACACCGGTTCAGCCGCACCAAGCCAAGCGTTGGGGCAAGCTGAGTTCTTAATGTTGTTGACCACTCAAATGCAGAATCAAGACCCATCTAAACCGATGGATCCAACCAACTTTGTATCCGATTTAACCGCGATGAGTCAGCTTGAATCAACCACACAAATGAACGCATCCATTGCGGCAATGACCCAAGGTTTTCAGAGTTTGCAAACCTTACAAGGTGCCTCGTTGATTGGTAAAAGTGTACAGGTGTCTGGCGAGCTGTTTTCTCATGTTGAAGGTCAGAGTTCGCAATTAACATTGAATTCAACCCAGCCGCTTACCGATGTAACGGTGGTGCTTTCTGATGAAAATGGCATCGTTAAAGAGTTGCCGGTCGGCAGTATGCAGACGGGTGACAAAGCCATTGATTGGAATGGACTGGACAATTCAGACGTGGCTCGACCCAGTGGTGAATTCACCATTACGGCTTACGGCACAAATGAAGATGGCGACATCCAAATGGTAGGTACCATTGTGCCTTCACGAGTAAATACGGTCGGAATCAATACCGATGGCTCTATCTCGTTGACGTTAGCCACGGGCGAAAAAGTAGAAATGAGTAAGGTTCGCGAAATCAGCGGTTAATCCGCTTAAGCACCAATTCAAATAAATACATTTAGGTTTATCACAGCACTCTGGATTTGAAGGGTGCGACTAGGAGAATATCATGGGCGTAGCATACGATTTAAATGCTTTAAGTGGAATTAACGCGGCTTCTAATGGCTTAGCGGTTATATCCAACAACTTAGCCAACTCTCAAACCGTCGGCTTCAAAAGCTCTCGTGCAGAATTTGCAGACATGTTTTCAGGTGCGCAAAGTTCACCGGGTAACGGGGTGCGTGTTGAAGCCATTACACAAGACTTTAACCAAGGTACTATTACCGGAACAGGCCGTGAATTGGATATGGCCATTGATGGCGAAGGGTTCTTTATTTTAGAAGACAAAACGGGCAAGTACGATGCCGTTTACACGCGTAATGGCTCGTTCAAGTTGGATAAAGATGGGTTCTTAACCGACCAAATTGATAATAAAGTGCAGGGGTATCTATTGAATGAAAATTTATCAACTGAAACCATCCCTGTGTTTGATACGACTTTAAGTTCAATTGACTTAGATGACGTCAATAAAGATCCGCGTGCAACGGATGAAATGAACTTTGATATTAACCTAGATGGTCAGCAAATTAATAACCTTGACACAAATGCGGTTGATACGAATGGTAACGGAACAGCGTTAGATGAAGACTCGGTTGGTATAAATACGAACATGCTGCAGTTATTAGACCCCGAAAATAATTCGGGTACAGGTGGCGCGTTTGGCGGTTTTCCGGACTTCTCAACCAATAAAATTATTCACGATACCTTGGGTGGTGAGCATCGTTTAACGGCTAACTTTTATAAGCGAGACGTGGTGGAGGGGGGCGCAGGTAACCCTTCTACGGTTGATGCGGATGGTGATGGTGTTACTGAAAAATATACCTCATGGTTGGTTCAGTACACCACTCAAGACTACGATGAAATTGGCGGCGAATGGGTCACCAGTGGGCACCGTTTTGATCAGGCAACGGGGGTAGTAACAGGGGATGCGGGCCAGATTTTTGAACTGCGTTTTGATACCGATGGTGAACTTATTGACGTTCGCCAGCCTGATGATGGTGCCGGAAACTATGATACAACGGCAATTGGTGGTGTGGATGACGATGTTGATGCAGAGTTAGGTGATGTGACAGCTGGTGGTAACTGGGTGACATTGGGCACACAAGCCAATTTAGACTTTACCATTGATACCCCTTTAACGGGTGCGTTTGATCCATTAGGAAACCCGGTAGACCCAATCGTATCTGTTGCGATGAATTTTGAAGAAATGACCCAGTTCTCTGGGGATTACAGTATTCGTGGTGTGAGTCAGAATGGGTACGCTGTTGGAGACTTAGTGGGATTGACCACGGGTCTTGACGGGGTGATTCAAGCACGATATTCAAACGGTCGTTCGATTCCGGTTGCGCAAGTCGCTTTGGCCAATTTTACTGATAAAAATGCGATGGAGAAATTAGGTGGGCAAACGTATGCCGAAACCTTTGCATCGGGAACCAGTCAATTAGGAACACCGCAATCTGGTGGCCTCGGAACCATTAACTCCGGTTCTTTAGAGTACTCCAATGTCGATGTGGCGGGTGAGTTGGTGAATATGATTCAAACACAGAGAACGTATCAGGCTTCTGCTCAGGTAATTTCAACCTCTCAGACCTTAACGCAGACCATTCTAAACTTGTAACATTTAATTAGATGTAACCTTTTCTGGTCTTGCCGGCAATTCTTTGCCGGCTTTTTTTTGCCACCCGGCAACACCGTCCCTTATAAGCTTATCGACTGCTTTCTA
>Ga0307994_1000991_pt1 | contig 18039 bp, 18 predicted proteins | sample EllFjometagen261_FD_203171 | JGI IMG/M metagenome (GOLD analysis project Ga0307994, IMG submission 203171) | Marine microbial communities from Ellis Fjord, Antarctic Ocean - #261 | ecosystem: Environmental > Aquatic > Marine > Unclassified | place: Southern Ocean | collected 2014-11-02 | reverse complement strand
ACAGTCTACGTGTGCATAGTGACGTGTGTCTGATTCATATTCAACGTGTGAAGTTGAGATGGTGATTCCACGATCTCTTTCTTCTGGTGCGTTATCAATCGATGCGAAGTCTTTGATGTCGCCACCATACTTCTTACCTTGCACGATTGTTAGTGCCGCTGTTAGAGTTGTCTTACCATGGTCAACGTGACCAATGGTGCCTACGTTTACGTGCAATTTTGCGCGTTCAAATTTTTCTTTTGCCATGATGCAAACTCCGTTAAGCGGCGCCAGCCCGTTAAGACGTGAAACCAGCTTTCTATAATGTATAAAATTTGGAGCTCTTAATCGGAATCGAACCGATGACCTCATCCTTACCATGGATGCGCTCTACCGACTGAGCTATAAGAGCAAATTAAAAAGGCCTCCTCCATCAGTATGAATTAACAAACTAACAAAGGAAGCCTTTGAAATATGGAGCGGGTAAGGAGAATCGAACTCCTCTCATCGGCTTGGAAGGCCGAGGTAATAGCCAATATACGATACCCGCGTACAAATGGTGGAGGGTAGAGGATTCGAACCTCTGAAGGCTGAGCCAGCAGATTTACAGTCTGCCCCCTTTGACCGCTCGGGAAACCCTCCGTCTTTGTGGGGCGTATTTTATAGATTATTTAATGACTGTCAACCGTAAATTGAATAAAACTTCACTTTTATCTTATTTGAACGAAAACACAGCATTTCAACCCGTAAAAGCAGACTTAGAAGCTAAATACTTTAATTCTGCTTCCGTACTCTTTCGGTTTAATATTGCATTTCTATGGGGAAATCGTCCAAATGTTTTAATTAACCCCTGGTGGTGCTTTGCAAAACGTATATTGCCATCACGGCCAAGGGCTTCATATAAAGTAACGGATAGGTCTTGGTCGTCTAACTTTTCACTGTGCATGAGTGGCATATATAAAAAGAGACACTGATCTATTGTCAACGTTGAACCGTACCCTTTGTTTAAAGCTGTTTTAGCCGCCGAAACGGCTAATTGCTCACCCGCAAAGCTCTCTGGCAAGCCACGGTACATGTTTAACGGTAACTGATCTAGTAAGACGATTAACGCCAACGCAGATTCCGCCTCCTCTAACCAGCTTACCAATTCACCCCGCTTCGCTTTTACCCATAACGATTCATACGTCTTCTTAATATCAAGATCCATCTCAGGGGTTGAGTTAAACCAAGCAGGCCTGACCCTATCTGAAAACCAATATTTAACTAACGCTTTAGCAACGCCAAGCTCCATCATTTCTGATGCCATTGTTTTTGCCTCTTCATTTTTACTGCTCAACAATCCCTTGAGTGGTTTAATATACTCGCCCTACATTATATGACAGGTCTCGCCATGCACACTGTTTGTCAAAAAGACGCGTTTACAATTGTTTATCAAGATGATTTTCTGGTCGCTATTCATAAACCAGCAGGCCTGTTGGTTCATCGCTCAGCGATTGACAAATATGAAACCGAGTTTGCTGTTCAATACACCCGTGATGCGGTCGGCCAAAAAGTCTACCCGATTCACCGCCTCGACAAAGCCACTTCTGGCCTATTACTGTTTGCACTGGATTCCAATACAGCACGCCTTATGGGCGAACAGTTTAGCAATCATACTATTCAAAAAACCTATTTGGCAATTTGCCGGGGCTGGGCGGAACCACAAGGCTTTATTGACCACGCACTTAAATACAAACGTGACAAAATAGCCGACAAACTAAAACGTGAACAGCTCGAACCCCAGTCAGCCGAAACCGCCTACCGTACCTTAGCAACCACCACCGTCAACCACACTATTGGACGATACGAGCAACAACGCTACTCGCTTGTTGAACTCAAACCAAAAACTGGACGCAAACACCAACTGCGTCGCCACATGAACCATATTAAACACCCTATTATTGGCGACGTAAAAAACGGTGACCGCCACCACAATCATTTTTATTATGATTGGCTAGGGCATCATCGGTTGTACTTAGCGGCCATCAGTTTAAGGTTCATTCACCCGATTACTAACGAATGGCTTACGATTGAAGCGCCGTTACAAGAAAATTTCAAAAGCACTCTAAATGCATTAAACCTGAGCAGTGATTAATCGACTTAACCTAATCAGCTGAATTACCTTTATAACCAAGTAACACAATAGGAACTCAACATGGATCAACACTGGTCAGCGCTACTTGAATTCGATCAAAAGCACGTTTGGCACCCTTACGCCAAACTGCCGAATCCTGTTCAGGCCATTGGCGTCAAGAAAACCCAAGGCTCTATTATCACCTTAGCAGATGACCGTGAGTTGGTTGATGGCATGTCCTCTTGGTGGGCGGCGATGCATGGTTACAACCACCCAAAAATTCAACAAGCCATGCATGAGCAGATTGATACCATGCCACACATTATGTTTGGTGGTTTTACGCATGAACCCGCGATTGAACTGGCTAAACGCTTGGTTAAGCTCACCCCCGCTGGCTTAGAGAAAGTCTTTTTTGTGGATTCCGGCTCTGTGGCCATGGAAGTGGCCATTAAGATGGCCATGCAATACTGGATCAGTTTGAACAGGCCTGCTAAGAATCGTTTACTAACCGTTAAAAATGGTTATCACGGCGACACCTTTGCCACTATGGCAGTGTGTGACCCTGTAAACGGCATGCACAGTCTGTTTGCAAACCAACTCACAAACCATTTTTTTGCGCCTGCTCCACAAATGGGGTTTGATATTGAATCAGACAACCAAGACATTGAAGCTTTAAAAACGATTCTCTTAGAACACCAAGCAAACATTGCCGCCATCACGCTTGAGCCAATTGTGCAAGGTGCGGGTGGTATGCGCTTTTATCGTCCTGACTACTTAAAACAGGTACGTGACCTATGTGATGAATGTGATGTTCTATTGATTGTTGATGAAATTGCCACCGGTTTTGGACGAACCGGCAAACTGTTTGCTTGTGAATGGGCCGAGATTTCACCCGATATTATGGCCTTAGGCAAAACCCTAACGGGCGGCCACATTACCTTAGCGGCAACACTCACCACCAAAAAAATCAGTAGCACGATTAGTCATGGTCAGCCCGGTATACTGGCGCACGGCCCGACTTTTATGGCCAACCCGTTAGCGTGCCGAGCCGCCATAGCCAATATTGATGTGTTACTAGCCTCGCCTTGGCAAGAGAACATTACACGTATTGAAGACCACTTTCAGCAAACCCTTTTACCGCTTAAATCCCTTAGTGGCGTAGCTGATGCTCGCGTACTGGGCGCCATTGGAGTAGTTGAGTTAGAGCGTGACGACTTGGGCCCTGCCATTCAAGCCGCTGCCGTGGAAAATGGCATTTGGTTGCGTCCGTTTGGCAAGCTGGTCTATACTATGCCTGCATACAATATCCCTCAGCACCAACTCGTCGCATTAACAACGGGATTAATTATCGCAATCAAGAACAGTCTAAAACCTTAATTTCACAAGATGTGACCCTAAAAAATGCCTAACAACATGCCCTATTAAGCGGGTAAGTTGGGGTCAAAGGTTACATCTCCGTAGTGCAAACTTATTAACATTTTTAAAAATTTAACGACTAAGCAATGTTCATTTTCTTAAAAATACGTAATTGGCTACGTATTTGCTTAGTTACTTGAACGCTATTTTATTGAGCCTTAGCATAAGGTTCGACTTATTTTTGAGGAACAAGGTTCATGCATATCATAAAAAACAATCAAGTCCAGGTTCCAGAAGATGCCGTTCTAATGTCAAAAACCGACTTAAAAGGCACCATCCTCTCTGCCTCCGATGACTTTGTTACCGTATCAGGCTATCAAACCGCCTCAGAATTAGTCGGCAAACCTCATAACATCATTCGCAACCCGATGGTTCCAAAACAAGTGTTTGCAGACATGTGGCACACTCTTAGTCAAGGTGATGACTGAAACGCAATTGTGGTCAACAGAACAAAACAAGGTCACGAATACTGGGTAGAAGCCAATATTTCACCCATAATCAAAAGTGGTCAGCACATTGGGTATGTTTCGGTTAGAGCCGCCGCGTCTGATGCGCAAATATTAGAAGCCAAAGCACTGTACGCTCGAATCGAGAAGGGCGCTTCAAAACTTGTTAAAGGGGTTGAAAAAAAATCCAGCGGTCGTTGGATGCGCTACGTTAATCCCATTGAGTTTATGAAACGCTTTTCCATTACCGGAAAATTCTTGATTGCCGCCATACCCGCCCTCATGGCCTTATTTTTTTATATGGGTATGTCTATATTCAGCGATTATAAAAATGTGCAATCGTATACGTTATTTACCGAAGAAGCCCAGTTAAGCAGCATTCTTAGTGACTGGGTGCATGAATCACAGAAAGAACGTGGCATGTCAGCCGGTTATATAGGGTCAAATGGGCAAAAGTTCAAAACCGAACTGCCCACTCAACAAACACGTTTTAATGAACAGTTTAAAATCTATCAAGATGCCTTAGCAACCGGTCATCTCTATGAATTACCCGCATTTAAAAAACGTTTTGAACTCATTGAACAAAAAACAGCACAGCTACAAACCATTCGTCAGGGCGTTTTAAATAACACCCTTGATATCTCTAAAGCGTTGGCCTTCTACACTAGCCTAAACAAACTCATGCTTGATACCGTAGCAGAAGTCGCCAACGAGATGAAGGACCCAGAGATAGCCAACATTGTATTTGCTTTTGAATCGTACTTAAAATCAAAAGAACGCGCAGGAATAGAGCGTGCCGTATTGACCAATACCTTTGCAAAGGATAGTTTTGGACCTGGATTTTATGAAAAATTTGTGCGCCTTGTCGCCGAACAAGATGCGTATATGGATGGCTTTATTAACCACACCCCGCCAGAATCAAAAGCGAATTATGAACAAATGATACAACACCCTTCCTTTAAACAAGTGAAGGCATTTAGAGCGCTGGCTTCTGAAAAAGCAATGACTGGCGGTTTTGGTGTAGACCCCACGCAATGGTTTACCATTATTACCGATAAAATCCAACAATTAAAAGCCTTAGATAACCAAATAGCAGAGACCATCAATAGCAAAATCAATGTCAAGCTTGAACAAGCAAAAAGCAACTTTTACAGAGACCTTTTAATTCTAATATTTGTGCTTTCCATTGTGATTTTTTTAATGGTCGGTGCCGTTACCTCGATTACTAGACCGTTAAAAATAATGACCGAATTTATGAAGCAAGGTCGTTTAGATAGACGTGTGAAAATGCTGCCCTCCAATGATGAGGTCTACCAAATTACCCAGTCTTTTAACCACCTAATGAACTTAAGCCAATTTGCGGTTAACTCGGTCAATGAATCGGTTCAGCAATTAGCCAAAGGGGACTTTACCCATAAGGTAGATTACGAAATTGGTGGCGAGATGGATCGACTCAAGCACTCTATGAACACAAGTTTAGAAGTTGTATCAAACGCCATGCAAGAAATTGAGAGCAGCTTGGGCTACCTATCTAATGGTGACTTTAAGCAAACGCTTACTATCAGTGAAGAGTTTAAAGGTACCTTTCACGACATCTTACATTCCGCTCAACTAACCCTGAACCAAGTCGATACCGCAGTAACTGAAATTAACGAAGTGGCCTCGCACATGGCACAAGGTCAATTTAACACGACCATCAACGCGGAGATGAAAGGGTCATTAAATGACGTTAAATTAGCGTTGAACGATGCCCTTTCTCAAGTAAACAAATCCATTTCTGCTATTTCAAGAACGGTAACGGCCAACAGTCAAGGTGACTTAACCGCCATGGTGCAAGGAAACTTCTCGGGTGAATTAAAACAACTTCAAGAAGGCGTTAACTCATCCCTCACTCAAATTCGTAACTTAATTACCGACGCTAATGGTCTTTCAAATTCGGTTGCAACGTCGGCACACACCATTGCTCAAAGCAATCGTGACCTGTCTGCACGCTCGCAAGAGCAAGCTGCAAGCTTAGAAGAAACCGCCGCTTCTATGGAAGAGATGACGGCCATCGTTCAACAAAATGCAGACAATGCCAAACAAGCCAATACCCTGTCATTAAAAACCGTCAATGCATCAGAGCTTGGGGTAGAGGGCATGAAAAACACCACCCGTGCCATGAACTCTATTCAAGATGCCAGTGCGCAAATTTCGGACATTGTTAGCTTAATAGACAGCATTGCCTTCCAAACCAACTTACTGGCCTTAAATGCCGCCGTTGAAGCAGCCAGAGCGGGTGAGCACGGACGTGGGTTTGCCGTTGTGGCCGGTGAAGTAAGGTCCTTAGCTCAAAAATCTGCCGATGCGGCAAAAGACATTAAGCTGCTAGTGGACAGAACCACCAACCAAATAGAGGCGGGCACCAAACTGGTCAATCAATCAAGCCAATCGTTTGATGATATTAATGGCAATATTGCCAATGTCAGTCAATTAATTGAACAAATTGCACAGTCTATTCATGAACAGTCTCAAGGAATTGCGCAAGTAAACAGTGCCATTACAAAAATTGACCGCGATACCCAAGAGACTAGTCAGATTGTAAGCCAAGCGTCTTCCGAAGCGGACGGCATGAATCAAGATGCGTCAGAGTTTAAAGAGGTAATGAGTAAGTTTAAAATCAGTTAAATTAGCGTTCACTTTTAAACTTCAATCAAGAAAAGTACGGTCAGATTTATTCTGGCCGTTTTCTATGGGCTCAACACAACCAACATCGACACCTAACCCTCCCGCATTAACCTTATAATTGACAAGGACAGACTGCCTCACTATCATACAGCTACGTTTTACAACGTAGTTAATTCAACAAACATAGGACAATTAATGAACTTCTTTATCGACGCAATTAAACAATACGCCACCTTTTCGGGCCGTGCCACCCGTCAGCAGTATTGGATGTTTTATTTGTTTTACATCATTATCTACATCGCACTGACGATTATTGAAACAACGGTCGGGCTCTATGATGCCGAAGCGGGAATGGGCTTGTTCACCACTATTTTCATGCTTGGGCTGTTAATTCCGTCCATCGCCATTCTAGCAAGACGCCTGCATGATATTGGAAGAACCGGTTTGTGGATTTTATTGATTGTTATCCCGCTAGTTGGTGCCATCGTCCTGTTAATATTTTCGGTCTTAGACAGTGAACACGGTGAGAACCAATATGGTGACAGTGCCAAATACCCATCAGAAGTTGATCAACCCTAACAGATTAGCTACCTGTGCAAAAAAAGACTAACTGCAAAATGAACAGGCCTGCTCACTTTGTACTAGAACGTACATTGAATGCAATAGACACTTAAGGCTTTGTACCTAACGCCACATAAGAGTCAAACGGAAAAGCGGGTTGGTGAATGATTTTAACGTCCATAAAACCCGCCGATATAAACAAGTTTTTAACGGCTGTTTGAGTATAAGCTTGAAACACAGAACGGTCTAAGTGCATGGCATCGATTTGCTTTTCATCTCTAAATCCTAAAACCAGCAGGCCTGTTGGTTTTAATACTCGGTAAATTTCTTGTAAATGGGTCTCTGGCGGTTGCCAAAAATAGAGGGTATTAGATGTCGCGACCTTGTCAAACGCATTTGAATCAAATGGCATCGTATCGCTACGGCCTAATCGTAACGTCATTCGCTGTTCCATTAGCCAAACTTGATTTCGCTGACTGGCAGCCTGAAACATCGTTTCAGAAAAATCCAATCCAGTGACATGGCCATTTGGCAAACAATCAGCCATTTTATCTAGCAAGACACCCGGGCCAAAGCCTGCTTCGAGAACATGGTCACTGGACTGTAAATTAAGTTGCTTGAGAACTAATGTATTGAGCGCAACATTGCCTTTAATAAACATTGGTTGCAAAACAAAACGGCCTAATAGGCCGCTAGGTTTACGCGCTTGCAGTGCCAACGTTCGATCCGATACCAGCCATTTTAAAACCGTCACCAAAGCGGTAAAAAGCCAATTTGGCATAGCGCGAATTACGCCTCGATTATTTCGTAAGTGTGCGTCATCTCAGCGGTTTTTTCTAACATCTTTGAAACCGAACAGTACTTATCCGCAGACAGTTCAACTGCACGCTTTACTTTCTTTTCATTCAGCTCAGTCCCAAACACTTTTACATGCAAATGTATCTTGGTATAAACCGCAGGAATCCCTTCGGCACGTTCTGAGGTAATTTCCATCTGGCAATCGGTCACCGCCTGCTTACCTTTTTCTAACATCATTATCACGTCAATGCCTGAGCAACCGCCCAAGCCCATCAACAACATTTCCATTGGTCGAGAACCTAAGTCTTCACCACCCACCTCTTTTGACGCATCCATCATCACTTTATGCCCCGTCGACGATGTCGCTTCAAAGGCTTTACCGCCTTTCCAATCAACTTTAATGCTCATAATTAAACCTCTATTAAATTCGTTCGTTTAAAAATTCAGTTATCCCTTAAACAATGACTCAAGACATACCATTACCAATACGCTGAGGGTGATAATAGAGACATTATCCACCTTACGCAATATCAGAGACAAAAAAGCCTAACCGCCAACAAACGCATAAACGTTCATTGATTGTTAGGCTTAAAATTAAGCATCGGTTTACATTTGAAAACTTAATCCTCGTCAGGGTGCTCAATTAAATCTTCAACCACCACCACTTTTGGTTTTGGGTAGTAGTTAAACTCGGTGGCCGACGCGATGGTATAGGCGCCCATTTGTCTAGCGATCATGATATCACCCACCTGCATTTCAGGCAGTTCAATATCTTCATCGACCACATCCACACTGTCGCACGTTGGGCCGGCTAACACACTCGGGTAAAAATCCCCCATTGGATCAACCGGCTTTAAAGGCGAAATGGGGTATTTGGCATGGTCATACATTTGGCCACTCAACGCACCGTAAACACCATCATCTAAGTAGTACCAAATACGCGCGCCGCGTTTGGCTTTACCCATAATGCTCAACACTTCAATCATTGACGGAGCAGAGATAAAACGCCCTGGTTCCGCAAACACTTCCATGCCTTCTGGTAACGCCTTTAACGCTTCCATCACGGGTGCACAAAAATCTTCAATTGGGGTTACTGGGCCTTGGTAAGAAACCGGAAAGCTTCCCCCAATGTCCAACCACTTCCAATTAATGTGAGTCATCTCATTCATGGCATTAATCGATGCGGTCACCGCATTTACTTGCGCCATGGGTGATAATGATTGCGACCCCACATGAAACGATAAACCAGACACCGTTAATTCATTTTCAATGGCAAGATTCACCAGGCCTGGTAACTCTTCCAGCGCACACCCAAACTTACGCGACAAATCCACCACCGCATCTTGACTGCGAAAACTAACGCGCACTAACAGCTCTACTTGATCTTTATAAGGAATAAACTTCAAGACTTCAGCCGGGTTATCCACCACAAAACGGTGACAACCAAACGCTAACGCCGATTTAATTTCTTTGTCTTTTTTAATCGGGTGCGTATGAATACACGCGTCACCCGCTACCCCTAAACCTTTGACTAAATCAACTTCGCCGGTGGTGGCCAAATCAAACTGGCTACCCAAACTTTTAAGGCGCTTAATCAACGAAGGGTGCGATAACGATTTAACCGCATAAAATAACTTAACCCCAGGCAATGCCGCTTGCAGGGCTTTATATTGATACTCAACCTCTTCTAGGTCTAGCACCATAAACGGGGTTTCATGTTGTGCAACCAGCTCTTTTAACGAAGCGCGGTCAAACAGTTCCAGTGCATCTGGGTGGGTTTGTTCCGCAAACAGTTGTTCTAATTGTTCTAACTCTTCACCCACGATTTGTTCAATCGGTTGTTCATCTTCTGATGAATGTGTCATGACTGTATGGCATCCAAAACATATTGCGGTAGTGCAAAGCTGCCTTTGTGTACCGCTGGGGTATAAAAACGTGTCGATAGATTGGCCGCTTTAAAGCGCGCTTCAATGGTTTCTAACGGTACTTTTTTTAACGCTACATTATCCGTTGCCCATGCAAAGGTCATAATCCCCCCTACATAAGTGGGGACCGCGCCACTGTAAAAACTGGCTTCGGTAAATAAGGGCGATAAACGTTTATAGGTGGTAGTGACTTCATCGGTTTGCAAAAAGCTCACCCCGTTTTGTGCCACAAACACCCCGCCTTCATTCAGGCAGTTTTTAATTCCTTGATAAAACCGTGACGTAAACAAGACTTCACCCGGCCCCATCGGGTCGGTGGAATCTGAAATAATTACATCAAACTTATCGGTGCATTGGTTTACAAAATCAACACCGTCCGCAATCACAATATTGGCTTTTGGATTGCTGTAAGCGCCCGCCGAATGGTTCGGCAGATACTGAATACACATATCAATGACCTGCTGATCAATCTCAACTTGCGTAACCGATTCAACGTTCTGATGCTTGAGTACTTCACGCAAAATACCACCGTCACCGCCACCGATAATCAGCACTTTTTTGGCCTCGCCATGCGCCAACATTGGAACATGCGTCATCATCTCGTGATAGATAAACTCATCTTTTTCGGTGGTCTGAATCACGCCATCAAGCGCCATCACGGTGCCCCATTGCGCATTGTTAAAAATGACTAAATGCTGATGCCCAGTATTCATCTCAAACAGCACGTCATCCATCACAAATTGCTGACCCCAAGTTGGGTAAAGGGTCTCTAAATAGTTATTCTTCATGCAATCGCCAATTCATCTTGAACCACTTCACCACGTAGAATGGTCTCTACTTTAATCTCGGTGGGCGTAAACGCGGCTTTTAAGACTTCAATGGCCTTCTCAGGTTCTGCATCACCACACATAAACACGTCAAACGCTGCATAGTTACGTTCTGGCCAAGAGTGCACACTAATGTGAGATTCCGCTAATACCGCCACCCCAGAAATCCCCCCATTTGGGGTAAAGTGATGTAAGTGAATATGCAATAACGTCGCCTTGGCTTTTTCGACCGCTTCACGTAAGGTTTTTTCCATTAGCGGTAAGTTATCAAGTTCGGTCGCGCCCCATAAATCAATAATTAAATGGGTGCCCGCATAGGTCTTACCGTTACGGCAGATAAAGTGGTCTTGAGTTTGATCTTCAACCGCTTGATCATGGGTTGGCCACGTATCATTAATGACAGTCGTTTTTTCAATGACTTCAAAGTGGTCGTTACTGGTAACGAGAATGTTTTCTGAGTTTGGCATGTTGAATGTACCTTATAAAACACCCGAACAAAGAAAGTTGCGGATGAATGATTAATAGTAGTCCAGCAAACAAAGGCTAGTTTGCGAACCCCAACCACGCCATATATATCTGCGTGAGGTGTTAACCATTTTTCTTTCTGTTGCCGTCAGCACAAAGCTGAAGGTTTCTGTGTGAAAAAGGAAGATCGTATTATTCGCTTTTTTTTAGGAAAAGCAAGCATTTTTTAACCCTTTTTCTCAGCGACTATAAGCGCGGCAGGCCATTGAAATTCATAGAAAAATTAAGTCTTTGAAAAAACGTCTCTCCTGCTTATATTTTGATAGCTAAAAACTCAAAAGAGGCGCATACTCCTGCCCCCTTCTATTGAGTGACTTAATGTTGACTTTTCCTATTCAAATCATCAATTCACTTTTGGATAACCTCGTTGAGCATGGCTGGTATGAATGGCCAGATGCCATTCCAGAGCACGTATGTGCCGCGCTACTTGCTGAAATTGAACACTATGATGACTTAGGGGCCTTGCAACGTGCAGGAATTGGTCGTGGAGAACAACACCAATTAAACAACCAAGTTCGACGCGATGAGATTAAATGGTTAGATGGCCGCTCAGAGGCACAAATAGAGTACTTTGAAGCAATGGAAACCTTACAGAAAGAGATGAACCGAGGATTGTTTTTAGGGTTATTTGAATACGAATGCCATTATGCACTTTACCCAGAAGGTGGGTTTTACAAAACGCATCGGGATAGTTTTAAAGGCCAAGCGAACAGAATGGTCACCACGGTGCTTTACTTAAACCCTAACTGGCAAGATGATTGGGGAGGTGAACTGGTACTGTATGACGATTTAGAAACGCACCAAATTGCCAAAATAAAACCAAAAATAGGCAAGCTGGTTGTCTTTATGAGCGAACAAATACCGCATGAGGTTTTACCTACCCAACACCCAAGAGCGAGTGTTGCCGGTTGGTTTCGTTTAAACGCGTCAACCGCCGTAATTGCCGATCCGCCTTCTTAAATCTTAACATCACATAAATTAACAAAACAAAACAGGCCTGCTAACTATCAAGTTAGCAGGCCTGTTGATTTTGAATGAAACATGAAACCTTCACGAGCATGTTCAACGTTTAAGCAAACAACTCTGCCAGTTTTTCACCTGGGTTTTCGGCACGCATAAACGCTTCGCCCACTAAGAAACTGTCAACATGACAAGCACGCATTCTGGCTACATCGGCCTTGCTTAAGATACCGCTTTCAGTAATCACGATGCGGTCGTCCGGAATCATCTCGAGCATTTCAATGGTGGTGTCTAACGAGACATCAAACGAATGCAAGTCACGGTTGTTAATTCCAATCATTGGTAAAGGCAGTTTTAAAGCGCGCTCACACTCTTCTTTATTGTGCACTTCAATCAGCACATCCATCCCAAGATTTAGAGCGGTTTCTGTGAGTTCCGACATTTGAGCGTCGCCAATGGCCGCAGCAATCAATAGAATGCAATCTGCGCCAATCACGCGCGCTTCATACACTTGGTAATCGTCTACAATAAAGTCTTTACGAATAATTGGTAGATCAACCGCTTCACGTACTTGCTGAAGGTATTCATTTGAACCTTGAAAGAAGTCTTTGTCTGTTAAAACCGACAAACAAGCGGCACCATGGGCTTCATAGCTTTTGGCAATTTCGACCGGGTCAAACGGGTCACGTAAAATCCCTTTACTGGGTGAGGCTTTTTTAATTTCTGCAATCACCGCAGACTTTCCAGCTTCTAGTTTTGCTTCCATGGCATCAACAAATCCACGCGTTGGGGTGGTGGCCGCCATCATCGCTTTCTGCTTCATCTCTCTAAGTGGAATGCGATCACACCCCTCTTGAATCTCTTCAAGTTTGCGTAAGATGATTTTTTTTAAAATCGTTGGTGTTGTTGGTTTACCACTCATGGTGTTTTCCTTGTTCTACGGTCTAATTTCATGGTTGAAACTGACCGTATTTTTATAAATTAATTCTGTGCATTCTGAATTTGATGCGTATTTTAGACAGGCCTGCTAACTTAGTTTAAAGCTCATTTAAAGGCGATTTAAAGGTCATTTAAAACTCGCTCAAAACCAACAGGCCTGTTCATTATTGAGTAAATTTATGAAACCTAAGCGTTCTAAGCTGTTTTAAACGATTGTGTTTTGGCAATAAACTCGCTGAGTTTGTTTTGCGCTAAGCCTTCTGCAATCACCTTGCGGGCCAAACAAACACCGTCTGCATAGCTGTCTGCCAAGCCAGCGACGTATAACGATGCGCCAGCGTTTAAGCACACAATGTCTTTAGCCGCGCTGTCGTTGTTGGCAAACACCGCACGAATAATATTTAAACTATCCTGCGCAGAATCGACTGATAAATCGTTTAGGTTCGGGTGATCCATATCGTGCTCGGATGGGTCAATCACCCACTCGGTCACTTGCCCATTTTTTAGTTCCGACACAAAGGTACGGCTGGCAATGCTAATTTCATCCAACCCGTCTTCAGCGTGCACCACCATGACGTGATTTGACCCTAAACGCTGAAGCACTTGAGCAAACAAGCTGGTTAAGCTTTTATCGTACACACCAATCACCTGAAACGGCGCGCCCGCTGGATTAGTGAGTGGCCCAAGTAGATTAAAAAGTGTGCGAACACCCATCTCTTTGCGCGCGCCAATCACGTGTTTCATGGCGCTGTGGTGCGCCTGAGCAAACATAAACCCAACACCGGTCGCACTGATACACTCAGCAACCTGCTCGGGCTTTAACGTTAAATCCACGCCAGCGGCTTCAAGCACATCGGCACTGCCCGATTTACTGGAGATAGAACGGTTACCATGTTTGGCGACGGTGCCCCCTGCTGCTGCGACCACAAAAGCACACGCGGTTGAGATGTTAAAGGTGTTTGCGCCATCCCCACCCGTTCCGCAGGTATCCACTAACTTAGACTTGTCTTCCACCGAAACGGGTGTCGCCAAACTGCGCATCACTTTGACGGCGGCGGTAATTTCTTCTAAGGTTTCACCCTTCATACGTAACGCCGTTAAAATCGCGCCAATTTGTGCCGACGTGGCTTTACCAGACATGAGTTTATGTATGACCGATTCCATTTGATCAGAATCTAAATCTTGACGGTTTAATAACTGTTCTAAAGCGGCTTTTAATTCCATGTCTAATCCAGTGTGTCTTTTTTTAAATTTCAGTCTGCGTACGAAATAACTTTATTTCTGTTTATTTCTGTTTATTTCTGTTCGAGGTAGTTGCGTAACATCTCGTGACCTTGTTCAGTCAAAATCGATTCTGGATGAAACTGCACGCCTTCAATGGGCAGTGTTTTATGACGAACGCCCATAATTTCATCCATACTGCCGTCTTCATTCTGCGTCCAAGCCGTTATTTCTAAACACTCTGGCAAACTCGATTGTTCAATGACTAAAGAGTGGTAACGCGTGGTTTGAACCGGGTTTGGCAGGCCTGTAAACATCCCCACATTGTTATGATAAACCGGTGAAGTTTTACCGTGCATAACGTGCTTGGCACGCACAATGTTCCCGCCAAATGCTTGGCCAATCGCTTGGTGCCCTAAACATACGCCCATAATGGGAACGTTACCTGCAAAATGCTTAATGGCCTCCACTGAAACACCGGCTTCGGTTGGGGTGCAAGGCCCAGGGGAGATCACAAGAAACTCAGGGTCTAGCACCTGGATGGTGTCTAAATCAATATGATCATTTCGGTACACCTCAACTTGCTGACCTAACTCTCCAAAATATTGCACGATGTTATAGGTAAACGAGTCGTAGTTATCAATCATTAACAACATAATAAAGTTCCTTAACGATGCCCAGCATCTGGGTTTTGAGTTTGCATGCCTTCGGTGACAAATTGCGCGGCTTTAAAAATAGCCCGGCCTTTGTTCATGGTTTCATCCCACTCCGACTGCGGATTAGAATCGGCGACAATGCCCGCACCGGCTTGTACAAATAGTTTATTGTTTTTAATGACCGCGGTGCGAATCGCAATGGCGGTATCCATATTGCCATGCCATCCTAAATACCCAACTGCACCGCCGTAAATCCCGCGTTTTACCGGTTCCATTTCGTCGACTATTTCCATGGCGCGAATTTTAGGCGCACCGGACAACGTGCCTGCTGGGAAGGTAGCACGCAATACATCCATGGCGGTCATGCCTGGCTTGGCTTGACCATTCACGTTAGAAACAATATGCATAACGTGCGAGTAACGCTCAACAATCATTTTTTCGGTTAACTCAACCGACCCGACTTCGGCAATGCGCCCAACGTCGTTACGCCCTAAGTCAATGAGCATTAAATGCTCCGCTAACTCTTTGGGGTCATTTAATAGTTCTTGCTCTAGCGCATCGTCTTTTTCTGGGGTTGCACCACGCAAACGAGTTCCGGCAATCGGGCGAACTGTGACTTGGTTGTCTTCTAAGCGCACTAAAATTTCTGGCGACGAACCTACAATTTGTAAATCGCCCATATCCACAAAAAACATATACGGGGATGGGTTTAGATAACGTAAGGCACGGTACAGATCTATCGGGGCCGCGTCAAAATCCACCGACATTTGCTGAGAGATCACCACTTGCATGGCGTCACCCGCTAAAATGTACTCTTTGATTTTAGCGACCGCGTCTTTAAAGGCTTGTTCACCAAAACTGGAAACAAAGTCCGACTCAGTCAAGCTCGTTTCTTGCGCTTTATCAATTGGCAGAACCATCGGCTGGCTTAATAGTGTTTGCAGTTCGTCTAAACGCGTTTGAGCTTTGTCATAGCCATTGTCTTGGGTTAAATCGGCGTGCACAATCACATGCACTTGACCGCTTAAGTTATCAAACACCACCAACTCTTCTGACACTAATAGTTCAATGTCAGGGGCTTGAATATCATCTTGTTCAGGCGTGCTGTTTTTTAAACGCTCTTCGACAAAACGAATGGTGTCGTAACCAAAATACCCGACTAAACCGCCACTAAAAGCGGGCAGGCCTGGTTGGTTATAAACCTTAAACTGACTTTGAAACGCTTCTACCCACGCCAAAGGATCATCCGCTACCTGTTGCTGAACGACTTTATCGCCCACCAGCTCTTGAATTTGATTACCACGAATCAACAATCGGCGTTGACAAGGCAGCCCAATGATAGAGTAGCGACCCCATTTATCGCCACCTTGAACCGATTCAAACAAGTAGGAATACGCGCCTTTTGCCAGTTTATGGTAAACGCTTAGGGGCGTATCGTAGTCGGATAACACGGTGCGCATAAGCGGTGCACGGTTATAACCTTGGTTTGCCAGATTGGTAAAATGAGCCTTACTCATGGTTTTTTTCTGCCTTAGTTTCGTTGTGGTGCTCTAATCGTTTAAAAAGAATTGCCCGACGAATTCCGGCAATTGAACAAATTAGAGGACGAAAAATTTCTAGTAACAATGCTTTGATAAAAGCCATTTTAATGAATCCTATTGTTAATACAAACGTCTCAAGTTAAACGTTAGCAGGCCTGTTGAAAATTAAAATCATGATAATTTTCAGCAAGCCTATTAACCAATAAACAGGTGAACCCATTTATTATTTTGTATTATTTTGCTTCGATGTAATCTGCAAATTCCGTAAATGAATCCAGAATAACATCAGGATTGTAATCACGAATATCTTCACCGTGGTTATAACCATAAGTCATACAGAAAATATGGAACCCAGCCGCACGCGCAGCGAGTACATCCGAACGTGAATCCCCAACCATGAGTGCATTATCGGGTTCAACACCCATCAGTTCAGCAGCGTGAAGCAATGGCATGGGGTGTGGCTTCTTCTCTGCACAGGTATCTCCAGAGACGATGAACTCAAAATAGTCGAACAGCCCTTTCTCTTTTAATAACGGAATCGTAAAGGCTTCGGCTTTGTTGGTCACACAGGCCACACGATAACCTTGTGCTAAGACCCATTCAAGCCCTTCTACCACCCCTTCGTAAACGCAAGAGTGCACCGCATTGTTTTGCTTATACAACTCAAGAAAAATAGGGTACGCTTTGTCCATTAAATCTTGATCTGGCATGCCTTCAACCGCGCCCACTAATGCGCGTTCAACTAAACGCTGAACCCCATTACCAACCCAATTACGCACCGCAGCCTCACCACGAACCGGGAGGTCAATTTGCTTCATCATTTCGTCTACGCAAAACGATAAATCGGGCACGCTGTCCACTAATGTACCGTCTAAATCAAACAATACAAACCCGGGTTTTATCTTATCCATGGTGATTCCCTTTTTACTAAATTATGGCTTCCCATATACAACAAAACGCCGGAGCTAAAAAGCACCAGCGTTCTGTGTAAACGGGTTTTGTTTTTTTATGGATTATGCTTTAGCAAGCTCGTCACGCATCTGTTGAATAACCGTGTCATAACGGTTCGCGTCTGACGCATTGGCTTTACCAAAAATACCAGAACCGGATACAAACGTATCACAACCAGCTGCCGCGACATCACGAATGTTTTCAACTTTAACACCACCGTCAATTTCTAAACGGATATCACGGCCAGAGGCATCAATTAACTTACGTGCCATTTTTAGTTTTTCTAGTGCTTGAGGAATGAACGACTGTCCACCAAAACCAGGGTTAACAGACATAATCAAGATCATGTCAATTTTATCCATAACGTGCTCTAGGTAATCAAGAGACGTAGCTGGGTTAAACACTAAACCGGCTTTAAGGCCTGCGTTTTTAATTAGTCCTAAATCGCCATCAATGTGCTCTGACGCTTCAGGGTGGAACGTAATAATATCGGCACCCGCAGAGGCGAAATCAC
>Ga0307994_1000986_pt1 | contig 18138 bp, 20 predicted proteins | sample EllFjometagen261_FD_203171 | JGI IMG/M metagenome (GOLD analysis project Ga0307994, IMG submission 203171) | Marine microbial communities from Ellis Fjord, Antarctic Ocean - #261 | ecosystem: Environmental > Aquatic > Marine > Unclassified | place: Southern Ocean | collected 2014-11-02 | reverse complement strand
AAAGCGTTACGGTGCTAGCATCCGTCAAGACGTATTGGGTGATGTGATCCAGTCTAGCTACTTTGAAGCACTACAGCAGGAAAATCTTAAGCCTGCTGGCATGCCTAACATTGAGCCTAAAGAAGATGCCGGTGAAGGTGAGTTTTCCTACATTGCTGTTGTAGAAGTCTATCCAGAAATCGCTTTAGTAGATGCTTCTGGCGTAAGTGTTGAACGTATGACATCTAGCATTGAAGATGCTGACGTAGAGACAATGATCGAGATGTTATTAAGCCAGCAAACGCAGTGGACTGAAGTTTTACGCGCAGCTGCAGACACCGACCAGATCAATATTGACTTTGAAGGTTACCTAGACGGCGAAGCTTTTGACGGCGGCGCAGCGCAAGGTCATGACCTTGTACTTGGCTCTAATAGCATGATCCCAGGCTTTGAAGAAGGCATTCTTGGTATGGAAGCTGGTAAAGACAAAGACATCACAGTAACCTTCCCAGAAGATTACAATGCTGCTGAGCTTGCTGGCAAAGAAGCGGTTTTCACCATTAAGGTGAATACTGTTAGCGAAGCGACCAAGCCTGAATTGAACGACGAGTTTTTTGCTCGCTTTAATCCAAAGGAAGAAGGTGAAGCCGGTTTCCGTGCCGAAATTCGCTCTAATATGAGCCGTGAGATGAACCAAGCGCTTAAGTCTAAGCTCAAAAATGGCTTGCTAAACGCTTACCTAGAATTGAACGCATTTGATGTGCCTAAAGCGTTGGTTACTGAAGAATTGGGTCGCTTAAAGCAGCAAGCTTTGCAGCAGTTTGGTGGTGGTAACGAAAACCTAGATCCTAGCATCTTGCCAGACGAAATGTTCCAAGACCAAGCTGACAAGCGCGTTAAGATTGGTTTGTTAGCTGCTGAAATCATTCAACAGAATGAGTTTAAAGCTGACGACGACAAAGTTAAGGCATTAGTAGGTGAAATGGCTCAGGGTTACCAAGACCCACAAGAGTTCATTGATTACTACATGAACAACGCCGAGCAACGTAGCCAGTTAGACGGTGTTGTACTAGAAGACCAAGTTGTTGAGCATTTGTTAGCTGCGGCTAATATCACCGAAGTTGCTGTAGATTACAAAACAGCTGTTGCGCCAGAAGGCAAAGACGTAACAGGTGATGAAGAAGAGTCAAGCGAAGAAGTGTAATTCTTCTATCGTCTGTTTTGGTCCTAATTGGACTTGAACAGATCAGCGGTATGGGTTACTTTGATGTAATTCATGCCGTTTTTTTTGCAGATTAATTTAGTCTTTTAATTAGCCTAGCCCTTGGCATTTGTTAGATATGCCACTATATATAGTGGTTCGTAACGTTTATATGTATTGGAGTTGTAGCGACAATGAGTTTTTCTTTTCCTCCACAAATGGGGCTAAGCCCTCAATTAAATCAAGAGTTAAGCGCTTTAGTGCCTATGGTGGTTGAACAAACTTCCCGTGGCGAGCGTTCTTATGACATTTATTCACGCCTTCTTAAAGAACGTGTTATTTTCCTAGTAGGCCAAGTGGAAGACCACATGGCTAATTTGGTGGTAGCTCAACTTTTATTTTTAGAAGCGGAGAATCCAGACAAAGACATCCACTTATACATTAACTCTCCTGGTGGCTCTGTAACTGCTGGCATGTCTATTTATGACACTATGCAGTTTATCAAACCTGATGTAAGCACCATGTGTATAGGCCAAGCTGCTAGTATGGGTGCCTTGCTACTGACCGGTGGAGCAGAAGGTAAGCGTTATTGCTTGCCGAATTCAAGAATGATGATCCATCAACCTCTGGGTGGTTATCAAGGCCAAGCCACAGACATTGAGATTCATACTAAAGAAATTCTTAATATCCGTGACAAGCTAAATCGAATTATGGCGTCGCACACTGGCCAGAAGCTAGAGACCATTGCTGCCGATACTGACCGTGATAACTTCATGGAAGGTACGCAAGCAGTAGATTATGGGCTTATTGATACCGTTCTAGACAAGCGTCCAGTTTAAATCCCAGCAATGGGTGACTGAACTGAAAGCTAAACAATGCTCTAAGTTAGTCGATAATAGATATACAAAAGATTTAACATTAGCCTGGCAATTACAGTGGGCTACAAATATTGGTAATTATATGAGCATAGACAAAGACGGATCTGGAGAAGGCAGCGGTAAGATACTTTACTGTTCCTTTTGTGGTAAAAGCCAAAACGATGTGCGCAAACTAATTGCTGGACCATCGGTTTTTATATGCGATGAATGTGTTGATTTGTGCAACGATATTATTCGTGAAGAAATTCTGGATCAGGAACAGCCAGAAGCCGAGGACAACTTACCAACGCCTAAAGAGATTCGTGCGGCATTAGAAGAGTATGTCATTGGCCAACCACGGGCAAAAATGGTGTTATCGGTAGCCGTTTACAACCATTATAAGCGTTTGAACTATGTTGGTGGTAAAGACGATGTAGAGTTAGGTAAAAGTAATATCCTGCTTATAGGTCCAACAGGTAGTGGTAAGACGCTATTGGCTGAAACCTTAGCGCGGTTATTGAATGTGCCTTTTACTATCGCTGATGCAACTACGCTGACTGAAGCGGGTTATGTGGGTGAAGATGTAGAAAATATTATTCAAAAGCTGCTGCAAAAATGTGATTATGATGTTGAGAAAGCTCAACGTGGTATTGTTTACATTGATGAGATTGATAAGATTTCCCGCAAGTCTGATAACCCATCCATTACCCGAGATGTTTCGGGGGAGGGAGTACAGCAGGCGCTGTTAAAGCTTATTGAAGGCACTGTTGCTTCTGTACCGCCACAGGGTGGTCGTAAGCATCCTCAACAAGAGTTTTTGCAGGTTGATACTAGTAATATTCTGTTTGTGTGTGGTGGTGCTTTTGCAGGCTTAGATCAAGTGATTCGTGATCGTACAGAAAAGAGCAGTATTGGCTTCTCTGCTACGGTTAAGAGCAAAGACGATAGCAAGAACGTGGGTCAGTTGTTGCATTCAGTTGAGGCAGAAGATTTGGTGAAATTCGGACTGATCCCTGAATTTGTTGGTCGTTTACCGATGATTGCCACGCTAGAAGAGCTCGATGAAGAAACATTAGTTCAAATTCTGACCGAGCCTAAGAATTCCTTAACAAAGCAGTACCATAAGCTGTTTGAAATGGAAAATGTCGAAATTGAATTTCGTGATGAAGCTCTTAAGGCGGTGGCCCAAAAGGCTATGGAGCGTAAGACAGGTGCACGTGGTTTGCGGTCTATCCTTGAATCTGTGCTTCTGCCTACAATGTATGAGCTTCCTGACCAGGATAATGTCATTAAGGTTGTCGTTAACGAACAAAGCATTACTGGAGAGTGCGAGCCATTAATGGTTTTGGACCGAGTAGAGCTTCAACACGCTGCATCAGACGAGTAATACATGCTGCTGTAAAGCGCTAAAGCCACCTTAGGGTGGTTTTTTTTGCTCTCATTTTGCTTAAAGGCTTGTATTCCTACCCCTTGTCCGCATTTAATAAAGCATACTTAAATTCGCAAGCCACCGCGATATTAGCCCATAGGATCTTTTATGACTCAGAATCTTCCCCTTATTCCATTGCGAGATGTTGTGGTCTACCCACATATGGTGATTCCTCTTTTTGTAGGACGCCAGAATTCCATTGATGCATTAGAGTACGCAATGGCCGCTGACAAGGCGATTGTTGTAGTCGCCCAAAAAAGCGCCACTGTAGATGAGCCCCAGATTGCAGATTTGTTTGAGGTAGGTACCTCTGCACGCATTTTACAGCTACTTAAATTGCCTGATGGCACTGTGAAAGTTCTGGTTGAGGGAGAGCAGCGAGTCGCTATTGAAGAAGTAGCTGAGACCTCGGGTTTTTTTACTGCCAAGATTCATACCATCGATGATGCTGAGCCCCCAGAGGGTGAACGCAAGGCTTTAGCCCACACTCTAATGTCTCAGTTTGAACAGTATGTGAAGCTGAGTAAAAAGATATCCAATGATGTCATGTCCTCTATCACCAATATCGAAGATCCCAGCCGATTAGCTGATACCATTGCGTCGCAAATGAATTTGAAACTGGAAGAGAAGCAAGCTTTGTTAGAAATGGGTGATCTGACCCAGCGTCTTGAACACTTGATGGCGCAGATGGAAGGTGAGATTGATCTTGTTAAAGTAGAGAAGCGTATTCGTGGCCGTGTAAAGAAGCAGATGGAAAAGAGCCAGCGTGAGTACTACTTGAATGAACAAATTAAAGCCATTCATAAAGAGCTTGGTGACATTGATGATGCCGCACCTAACGATTTAGAAGAACTGCAAAACAAAATCAATTTGGCTGGCATGCCTACTGAAGCAAAAGACAAGGCTCAAGCAGAGCTTAATAAGCTTAAAATGATGCCCTCAATGTCTGCAGAAGCCACTGTCGTACGTAGTTACATTGATTGGATGGTAACCATCCCTTGGAAGAAGAAAAGCCGCCTGAAGCATGATTTGGCTAAAGCGTCATTGGTGCTAGAAGAAGATCACTACGGTTTGTCTGAAGTAAAAGAACGTATTCTAGAATATTTAGCCGTGCAACAGCGTGTTAAAAAAGTGAAGGGTTCTATACTCTGTTTAGTTGGCCCTCCAGGTGTAGGTAAAACGTCCTTAGGCAAATCTATTGCACGTGCGACCGGTCGTCAATACGTGCGTATGGCATTAGGTGGTGTAAGAGATGAGGCAGAAATTCGTGGCCATCGTCGTACTTATATCGGTTCTTTGCCAGGAAAATTAGTTCAAAAAATGTCTAAAGTAGGAGTTTCAAATCCATTGTTCTTGCTGGATGAAATCGACAAAATGGGTATGGATAGCCGTGGTGATCCAGCCTCTGCGTTATTGGAAGTGTTAGACCCAGAACAAAATAACACCTTTAACGACCATTATTTGGAAGTGGATTACGATTTATCCAGTGTGATGTTTGTGTGTACTGCAAACTCAATGAATATTCCAGGCCCATTATTAGACCGAATGGAAGTGATTCGTATTCCAGGATACACAGAAGACGAAAAATTAAGTATTGCCAAGCGCTACTTATTACCTAAGCAACTTGCCGCTAATGGACTATCGCCCACAGAATTGGCTTTAAAAGATGATGCCATTGTTGATCTGGTACGTTATTACACCCGCGAGGCAGGGGTGCGTAGCTTAGAGCGAGAGATCGCTAAGATTTGTCGTAAAGTGGTTAAAGAACATCTGCTGGCAGGTTATAAAACGGCCATAGATAGTCCTGCTCAGCAAGTCGACTCGAGTAATTTAGAGTCGTACTCTGGTGTACGTAAGCACAGTTTTGGTCAAGCCGATACGGATGACCGAGTGGGTCATGTTAATGGTTTAGCATGGACCTCAGTAGGTGGTGATATATTGACCATTGAGTCTGCCGTAGTGCCCGGTAAGGGGCGTTTAGTTAAAACAGGCTCTCTTGGCGACGTAATGCAGGAATCCATTCAGGCAGCTTTAACCGTGGTTCGTGGGCGGGCATCTGGTTTAGGTATAAAGACAGATTTCCATGAAAAGTGTGATATTCATATTCATGTCCCAGAGGGCGCCACGCCTAAAGATGGACCAAGTGCAGGTGTGGGCATGTGTACAGCGTTGGTTTCAGTGCTTACAGGTATTCCTGTGCGAGCAGATGTGGCAATGACTGGAGAGATCACCTTGCGTGGGCAGGTGCTGCCTATTGGTGGATTAAAAGAAAAGCTGTTGGCTGCTCACCGGGGTGGAATCAAGACAATTATCATTCCAGAAGAGAATGAAAGGGACTTAAAAGAGATTCCTGACAACATAAAAGCAGATTTATCCATAAAACCCGTGAAATGGATAGACGAAGTGCTTGATTTAGCTTTACAATTCGCACCGACACCTATTGTGCTAAATGAGGCTGAATTGGTGGTTGACAAAGCCAATGAAACGTTAACTACTGACGCTATCAGCACTCATTAGGCTGTTCTACTGAATTAATTCAAAGCCTTACTTGACAAGACTTTGAACAAGTTGGTATAAATTGTACTTCGGTTTTTAGAGCTGAATTTAGTACGATATAACAAAAAAAGATCTGCTGGAGCAGGTCATATTAATTTTTTACACACATAAGGGGATTAACGTGAATAAATCTGAACTGATTGAAGCCATCACAGCGGAAGCTGATCTTTCAAAGGCTGCTGCTGGCCGTGCGTTAGACGCAGTTATTGGTGCCGTAACTGGCGCTCTTAAAAATGGTGAATCTGTTTCTTTAGTGGGTTTTGGTACCTTCTCTGTAAAGGCTCGCGCAGCTCGTACAGGTCGCAACCCACAAACAGGAGCTGCAATTCAAATTGCTGCTGCTAACATTCCTAGCTTCAAAGCTGGTAAAGCGCTGAAAGACGCAGTCAACTAAGACTGAATCTTGCACTATATGGGCTTATAAACTGTCTGTTACTGATAGTTGCCCTGTAGTTTCGAAAAAACGCATTCCTTTGAATGCGTTTTTTGTTTGTAGAATCCTAATAAGCAGCCAACAACGCTGTAGAAGCCACATAAAATGCTACAAAATATTCGTGACAATTCAAAAGGCATTATATCCAAAATTCTGGTAACCCTAATTGCCTTTACCTTCGTAATTTGGGGAGCTGATTCCCTATTTAGTCTTTCAACAGACAATAGTGCACCTGCCGAAGTCAACGGTGAAGAGATTACTCTGCAAGAATTACTGCAAACTGCAGAACTTCAGCGCCGTCAAATTCTGTCGAGCAATCCAGATATAGATCCCGTAACGCTCGACCAACAAGCTATTCAGGCAACCGCATTGCAACAGCTTATTTCTCAACGGATAATGCTTCAGTACACTCAAAGTAATGACTTGGCCTTATCCGATGCAGCAGTTGATCAAATGATTGTCCAATCAAAAGACTTCCAGGTTGATGGAGCGTTTGATCGTGAGCTATTTGAGTCACTGTTAAGAAACTTTGGTTTAACGCCTACAACATATCGTCAACAACTTAAGCGCGGCAATCTTATAGGTCAAGTTCAGCAAGCTGTTGCTGGCACAGCGTTTACATTAAACCCTAATGCCGATTTAGTTGCTCGTCTCGATGGTCAAACTCGTAATATTGCGGTGTTGACCTTACCATTAGCTTTAGAGATGCTTAATGTCTCTATCGACGATGAAGAGATTAATACCTATTATCTAGACAATAAACAACGGTTTATGACCGCAGAAAACCTAAGCGTTAGTTTTGTTACATTAAATAAGAGTGACTTTTATGACCAGGTAGAGGTCACAGACGAAGACTTAAAAAATGCCTATATTGATGCGCAACAGGCGGTTTTACAGAAGTCAGAAGCTGAAGCGTCGCACATATTGTTTTTGATCAATGATTCTCAAACCCAAGAGCAGGCGCTAGCACTTGCCGACGTTGCCTATAATCAACTTGAACTAGGCCAAAACTTTACTGATGTAGCTCAACAGCACTCACAGGATGACAGCACATCGTCTGATGGTGGTTATATTGGTTTATTGGCAAAAGGAGAGTTTGGCGAAGACTTCGATAAGGTGTTATTTGAATTGCAGCCGGGCACTTATAGCGCTCCAGTGACGACAGAGTTTGGTGTGCAAATTGTTTATGCTCACGCACAAGACGCGGCAGACCAACCAAGCTTCGAAGAGCAGAAAAAAGCCCTTAACTTGGCTCTAAAACAGTCTGGGGCTGAAAGCTTATTTGTTGCGGCTAGTGAAGAGATGGCAGATATTGCCTTTTCGTCCCCCGATTTATTGGAAGTTGCCGAAGCATTAGGCTTAAGTGTAGAAACCAGTTCATTATTTGGTCGCCAGGGTGGTGAAGACATCGCTAGCTATGACAGAGTAGTTGCCGCTGCATTTGCTGATGATGTGCTACTGCAAGGTAACAACTCCAGCGTGTTAGAGCTGGCATCTGATAAATTGGTTGTGATACGGGTGAATCAGCACAATGAGTCTTCCCAGCAACCTATCGACGATGTAAAAGTAGACATTGCCAAGCAGCTGGTTGCTCAAAAGTCTTCTGCAGCATTAGATATTAAAGCTAAAGCCTATTTAGAAGAGTTAAATAAAGGTGCTGACATGAAATCTGTGGCAACCACTGAAAATCTCACTTGGCAGCAGTTTAATGACGTAGTTCGTGGCTCAACCCTAGTGAATGGTTTGCTCGTACAGTCTGCATTTCGCTTGCCTCGCGTAGAGTCTGGTGTCAGCTACGGAATAGCACTCGGCTATAGCGGTGATGTAAGCATCATACAGTTACAAAGCGTGACTGACGCAAACCCTGAAGAACAAACTCCAGAGCAACGATTGGCCTTGATGGCAGCGTTAACTCGGATGCAGGGACAGGGTGATGTGAAATTGCTCGAGAGTTCGTTGAGTGGTCAAGCAGTAATAGAGACTTTTTAAACCAGAAAAGGCTTAAAAAGAATCCATAAAAAAGGCAGCTTAAGCTGCCTTTTTTGTTTTCTTAAGAAGGTATTTACATATCTTTAACAGCATAAATGCCGTCAACGTTGCGGAAGTAACCTTGGTAGTCCATACCAAAGCCATAAACAAAGCGATCTTCAACATCTAGTCCAATAAAATCAGGCACGTATTCTACTTTTCGGTCATGGACTTTATTTAATAAGGCGGCAGCATAGACTTTTTTAGCGCCAGCCTCTTCCAAATATTCGCAAATAGCCGCCAGAGTATGGCCTTCGTCATAAATGTCATCTACCACGAGCACCGTACGACCGCTAATGTCTGTGCTAGGACGAGCCAACCATGAAAGGTTAGTACCAACGGTCTTTTTACCGTAGCGTGTGGCGTGAAGGTAATCCGTTTCTAAAGGGAATTGTAATTTTAGTAAAAGTTGCGCCATAGGTATCATACCGCCATTAAGCACACATAGAACCAAAGGCATCTCTTTTGACAAAGTGGCAGTAATTTCTGCTGCCATGGTATCAATGCTGGCAGCTATGGTTTCACCACTTACTAATAAATCGGCTTGTTCGTGAACCGATACGGCTTCAGAGTACGAGATTGTCATATTTATGCCTTGTAAAAGTGAATAATTATAACCCAAAACAGTGTTTGGTAGAAAATTGATTTAGACTAAAAGATGAGCAGTCAGAGCTACTGAAGATAAGGTAGAATAGCGTATCACCCACTGCATTTAGTTCACCTGAATTATGAATACAGATATTAATCACATTCTCGTAAACGGAGCTCGGATTGCTTTCAATAAAATGCGACGGGCGCAGTCATTTAATGCCCGTTTATACTACTATGCTGAGATTGGGGTTTATTTAGAAGTCTCTTTGTCACATGGCGCTGGAATTACGGCTGAAAGCAATGAACAAATTGATGAAATTTATAAGCAAGCTACACATTTTCATATGAGCGAAAATAAACGGTCAAGGCTCGCTGGTTAACCTATTATGTCTCAGGTTAATGGCACGCCCTTCGATATAGATGAATACCTAAAACAGTTACCACTGCGTCCAGGTGTTTATCGTATGTTCGATAGTGCCGGTGAAGTCATCTATGTTGGCAAAGCGGTCAACCTTAAAAACAGAGTCACTAGCTACTTTAGGGGCAAGAGTCATAATACTAAGACCCAGTTGATGGTGTCTAAGGTGGCCTCTATTGAAGTGACGCTGACACACAGCGAAAGTGAAGCGTTATTACTAGAAAATACATTAATAAAGCGTTTAAAACCGCCCTACAATATTTCCCTTCGAGATGACAAATCCTACCCATACGTGTACATCTCAGATCAGCACGACTACCCCGCGATGCAATATGTACGTGGTGGAAAGAAGCGGAAGGGGCGTTATTTTGGCCCCTACACTAGTGCAGGAGCGGTAAGAGAAAGCCTTAACCTTATGCAGCGTATTTTTCGCATACGCCAATGCGAAGATGCTTTTTTCGCCAATCGAAAACGTCCTTGTTTACAGTTTCAAATAGGCCGGTGTAGTGGGCCATGTACCAATGAAATAAGTCAGCAAGATTATGCTGCTGATCTGCGCCACGCTACCTTATACCTAGAAGGAAAAAACCAGCAGTTATTAGATGAAGTGAGTGAACAGATGAATGTTGCTGCTGAGCAGCTAAAGTTTGAGTCTGCAGCGCACCTTAGGGATCAGCTTGGATTCTTACGTCAGGTGCAAGAACAGCAGCATGTGGTGTCAAAGCGGGGCAATTTGGATGTATTTGCTGCAGCAAGTTCCCAGGCCGGTTTGTGTATTCATCAACTGATGGTGCGCTCTGGCCGGGTGATCGGAAGCAAAAACTTTTACCCGAAAATAGGTTTGGAAGAAGAAAAACCAGCTGTTTTGACCGCCTTTTTGGGCCAATATTATTTATCTGGCCAACATCGTGATGTACCAGACGAGGTGCTCGTGAGTGATGCTCAGGAGGCCCAGCAAGCTATAGCATTAACCATCGCTGAGCGGACTGAACATGGGTTCAAGGTTATTAGTAATGTAAGGGGGCCTCGGGCACAATGGCTTAGGCTCGCTCAGACCAACGCTGACCAGGCGTTGCTCAGTTACGTAGCGAATAAACAAACACAAATTTCTCGATTTTCAGCTCTCCAAGATGCGCTCGACTTGCCGCAAATGCCTGAGCGCCTTGAGTGTTTCGATATCAGTCACTCCAGTGGTGAAGCGACAGTCGCCTCTTGTGTGGTTTTTGATCAAGGTGGTCCTAAAAAATCCGATTATAGAACCTTTAATATTGAAGGTATTACTCCTGGAGATGATTACGCAGCGATGTCTCAAGCCATAACCAGGCGTTATACTCGTTTGAAGGAGAATCAGGGCGTGATGCCAGATCTGCTTATTGTCGATGGTGGCAAGGGTCAGATTACCCAAGCACTACAGGTATTGTCGGAGCTGCAGTTACAAGACCTTTATGTTTTAGGAGTGGCTAAAGGCGATACTCGAAAAGCTGGGTTTGAACGTTTGTTTAATGGCTGGACAGGAGAGGAGATTGTCTTGCCTGATGATTCTTCAGCATTACACCTTTTACAACATATAAGAGATGAAAGTCATCGGTTTGCCATAACCGGCCATCGAGCACGAAGAAATAAGAAACGTACCCAATCAAATCTTCAGCAGATAGATGGCGTTGGGCCAAAACGTCGCCAAGCCTTATTGACTCATTTTGGTGGCATGCAAGATTTAACCAAAGCGAGTGTAGATGAACTGGCAAAAGTGAAGGGTATTAGCACTGATATGGCGGATACTATTTATCGTTCTTTACGGGGTGAAGACGGATAGGCTAGAATGATGCACTAAACGCCTCTATTATACCAAACGATTGATTATGTTAAATATTCCTAACTTGCTAACGCTTTTTCGCATGGTCTTGATTCCGTTTATTTTGGTGGCCTATTACTGGCCTTCAGAAAGCCGCTTTTTGTGGGCGTCTGGATTATTTGCACTTGCCGCCGCTACAGACTGGTTGGACGGTTTTTTAGCGAGAAAACTCAATCAAACCACACCCTTTGGTGCATTCTTGGATCCAGTTGCAGACAAAGTGACAGTAGCAGTTGCCTTAGTGGTGTTAGTTGAAGCGTATTCTGAGTTATGGTTAACCTTGCCTGCCATTATCATTATTAGTCGAGAAATAGTGATTTCTGCTCTACGTGAATGGATGGCGGAAACCGGCAAGAGCGCTAATGTAGCGGTGTCCTATATTGGCAAGATAAAAACGACCATGCAAATGGGCTCTATCATTTTCTTGTTATCAACGCCCCCGGGCACACTTATTTCTACTCTTGGTTTAGTGATGCTATATGCCGCTGCAGCCCTAACTTTGTGGTCTATGATGTTATATTTGTCTGCAGCATGGTCTCAACTTAAAAAGGGCATGTAGCGATTATGGCTAAAGTTAGACCAATCTCAGTAGTGCTAGTTGATGACCATGAAATTGTTCGTATTGGATTTAAGCGGCTAATTGAAACCACCATCGATATTAACGTGATAGGAGAGGCTAGCAACGGAGAAGATTCTTATCATTTAGTGGATGATCTCAACCCAGATATCATCATTATGGATATCAATATGCCAGGTATTGGCGGTTTGGAGGCCATATCCCGTCTTTACAAACGCAATCCCAAAATAAAAATTATTGCGCTTACGGTACATGAAACTGAGCCTTTTCCCACTCGTGTACTAGGAGCAGGTGCTAAAGGATATTTAAGTAAGCGCTGTGTACCCCAGGAACTAATTAGTGCGATTCGTAGTGTTCATAGCGGAGGCACTTTTATTACCACTCAGGTTATTCGTGAAATGAGTAAGACTCCTGGTGCAGAAGAGACTGCAATTAATCGCTTAACCGCAAGAGAATTTCAGGTTTTTTCAATGATAGCAGAAGGGCGCAGTGCCGTAGAAATAGGTGACGACATGAATTTAAGCCATAAAACAATTCATAGTCATAGAGCCAACGTGATGAAAAAGCTTAAGCTTAAAACCACTGCTAATATTGTTCAGTTTGCAATATTACAGGGGATTGTTGAAGGCTAACAGCTGTCTAGACAGTGGGTGTTTTCTTACGCACCGGCCTGCGGCTAACTGCTATGCCAAATAGAATGGCTACTAATGCAGCCATATCGTGCCAAACTACCAATTCTCCAAACACCAAAGCGCCGGTAAAATAAGCTACTAACGGAATCAAGTAGTTAATGTTGGATAAGAAAGTTGGCCCAGCTCGACGAATTAGCACGAAGAAAATAATAGCGGCGACCCCGGTAGGGAAAAGGCCAAGCCATACAATAGTGAGTAACGCCGGATTAGGTACTAAGTCCCAATCTATATCGACAACAGATGGCCAGATCATCAAGCTGATCAATGCTGCACAGATAGTAACGCCAGTACTTACCACTGCGGAGCTGTAGGTAGGCAAGCGGCGGGCGATTATAGTGTTTGTAGCATAGAGAATGGCAGCAGATAATACCAACAGGCACCCAATTAAGCTGTTTTGAGAACCCATTATGGAAGGGCCCAAAATGAGAGTGATGCCGCTAATACCAAATACAAACCCCCACAATTTATTACGATTAAGGTTTTCACCTACGATAAAGAAGTGCGCCAAAATGAGCGTCATCAATGGCATAATTGCCATCAAAAGTCCTGCCATACCAGACGTAACATACACTTGGCCTTTGGCAATAAGCCAAAAGGGTAGTACGTTACCAACTAAGCCTAGGATCATAAAATGTGCCCAAGCAGTGGGTTTGCTTGGAAGTCTTTTGCCGCGTGCTAGCATAAAGGCTGTGAGTATAGTGGCGCCAATAGAAAGTCTCAAGACAACTACCTGATCAGGTGTAAAAGTCTGTAGACTAACTTTGATGGCTAAAAAAGATGTTCCCCATAACGCTACGAGCGTTAACAATAGGGCCCAGTTAATGAATTGTTCTCGTTGCTCAGGCACTAGTCGTTATTCTCTTCATTGACAGAGGGTAGGTCTTTCACTGTCTTTAGTTGGTTAAGCAGTTGCTTGCGGGTATTATCGTCTATCATTATTTCTGCAACTTTCTCGGCAGTGTTTTCGTCTATCCCTGCAGTTTCAACTAGGTCGGCTATGAAGTAAAGTACGTCAGTTCGGTTATCTAAATCCTTTGCTAATTTAATGTCCATGAACTCTCCGATTACTGCGCCTGTTCTATTAACGACCTGATGTACTGTGCGAATTGTCATGGTGTGTCCATAATTTGATCTACTGTATGTGCGTACAGTATAGGGCCCGTGGCGCTGAATAACTAGCCTATAATAAAGGTGTTTACCAAAAGGTTATGTAAATACATTATTAATTTAACATAATATACATTATGCGAAGTTAAATATGGATTATAGATGAGCCTGTAGTTATACTAGTGCAACTACCTTATGTATTTTTGAAATAATTAATTTGGCTAAATCTATGTTAAGCAACGCACTTGATGATATGTCCTGCCCAGTGCCCCGGCGTCTCAAGCATGCGCGAGTTCAGCGCGATCTCTCGCAACGCAGTTTGGGCATTGCAGCTGGTATTGATGTGGCGTCGGCAAGCGCACGAATGAATCAGTATGAGCGTGGCAAACATGTGCCAGATTATGAAACATTGTACCAGTTGGCCTTAGTGCTGGATGTGCCGATACCCTATTTCTATGCCAACGATATCGAAGCTGAATTATTGCTGAACATGGCGTTGTTATCTAATGAGCAGCAAAGTTTGGTTCGAGGCTTGGTGAAGCGCATTAATTTCAAGTCATAAAAAAACCAACGCTACGTTGCCATAGTGCTGGTTTGGGTCCGCTAGTAAGCTTTTAATAGCTCACAGGCGCTATGTATTAATGCCTATTATTCACTAATCGATTCAGCTGCAGCGTCTTCGTCCATAAACTTACGCAGTAGCTTAGCTCCAATCACAGGCAATGCGATGCACGCAAAAACCACGGCTAAACCTGCAGCCAAATAACCTAATGTGTATGAGTCAACCATAGTGGTCTCCATATAATTGATAAATATTGGGAATAATTGAGCACAGAGAGATCGATATAGGTAATTTAAGCAGTCACTTAGTTAACGCTATAACGATGGATATATTGGCCGTCTGTGAGCGTAAACAAAGCTTCTAAGCCGGCATGCTGCACTGGGGCAATATCATCAGCAGCGCAAAGATTTTGCTGTGATACGTATGATTCGTGATCACTTCCATCTGTTAATAGATGATAAAAAGGCTGCTTTTTCTCGATAGGCGGCTGGCCCAAGCTGGCCATGGCCTTGCATGCTTCTTGGTACCATGGTTCATCGAGCGAGTACTCAAAATCAACATCAAACACGACACCACGAAAGCCATAATGCTTATGCTGCACTACTTGACCAATGTTAAATTGTGCGTGAGAGACTTGCATTAATATACGTACTCATTGCTAAAGCGAATGAACATTATACGCCTTTTAATTAGGCTCTACAAAGTGTCTTGGCGGTCATAGTACTAACTTTAGAAGGCATAGCTAGGGCAATATCTACTACCAAGTACCCTTATGTTCTACATTAAGTCGTTGTATGGGCTGATATTTACAAAATATTGCGTAAATATCCTAGCTTCTTCAGCTAGTTAGACTACAATAATCGTTATTGTTTTAATGAGGATTATATTTATGCAAGACCAAATTCAGTTTTCTAGCAATGCCAAGGAATCTACCTTAGCAACAAATAAAGTATTACGTAATACTTATGCGCTACTTTCCATGACGCTTATCTTTAGTGCGGTTACCGCAACCGTGGCCATTTCCAGTAATGCTGCACCGGTTAACTTCATTGTTCAATTGGTGGTGTTGTTTGGCACATTGTTTGCGCTGCACAAATTTAAGAATTCAGCCTGGTCTATCCCTCTAGTATTCTTTTTTACTGGCTTCCTAGGTTATACCGCTGGGCCTATCGTAAATTTTTACCTAGGCATGGCTAATGGTGGCGACATTGTTACCACGGCCCTTGCGATGACCGGTATAACCTTCTTGGGTTTATCTGCATACGCTGTTTCTAGCCGTAAAGACTTCACCTTTATGGGTGGGTTTTTGATGATTGGCCTGATCTTAGTGGTCGTTGCCTCGCTGGCGAATATTTTCTTTGCTATTCCAGCGCTGTCTTTAGCCATAAGCGCTGTCGGCGTATTGGTATTTTCTGGCTTCATTTTGTATGACACCAGCCGCATGGTTAACGGTGGTGAAACAAATTATGTAATGATGACGGTAAGCTTGTACCTTAATATCTACAACTTGTTTCTTATGTTGTTACATCTTACGGGCGCCCTTAGTGGCGACGATTAACCTTGGTTAGCAAGCCAACTGATCACGGAGCCCCGCCTTTTGGCGGGGTTTTTGTATATGTCTGATTTAAATACTGCTGTGTCCCCTACTGTAGGCTCCAGTTCATTGACCTACGCCATTGTTGTTCGTTGTGGGCCGCACCAACAAAGCCAGGCACTGTCTGCTTTGCAGTTTGCTAAAGAAGCGCTCTTACAGGGACATAAGGTGCTCAGGGTATTCTTTTATCAGCAAGGTGTTCATATCGCCTCACGGTTAAGGGTGGCGCCCCAGGATGAGCTTAATATAACGGCTCTTTGGCAACAGGTAAGTCTCGACTATGAGTTAGAATTGGGTGTGTGCATTGCTGCTGCACTACAGTCTGGAATTGTTGATCGGCAAGAGTCTAGCCGTTACGAACTCGGTAGTGATAGCCTGGCCTCTCAATTCACCTTAGTGGGCCTTGGACAGCTTGCAGCTGCCAGTGCAGAGTGTGACCGATTAGTAAGTTTTGGGGGTAATTGATGTCGTGTCTAGTGACTTTAAGCCACACACCGTACGGCTCTCAGGATGCTAAGGAATCCTTAGATGTGGCTTTGGTTTTGTCCGCTTTTGAACAAAAACCGGCAGTATTGTTTCTTGATGAGGGGGTTTTACAGCTTCTTCCAACCAGTCAAACACCCTCTTCTCATAAGCACATTGGAAAAATTGTCAGCGCCTTGGAAATGTATGACATCAATGAGCTTTGGGTAGAGCAAGAGTCGTTAGACAGGTTTAGCTTAGTAGCAGATCACCTCAGCCAAACTGTCAATGTGATTGCTCGTGGGCAAATAGCGCAACTATGCGCGCAATACGATCAACACTTGGTATTTTAATTATGGCTATCCTTCATATCATCGCCAAACACCTTGATTCTAGTGCACTCACCAAATTAGTAGCACGAAGCGACCCTAATGATGGCTTTGCTTTCATTGATGATGGTGTCTATGTGCAGCTTAGCAAAGAATTAATGGCCTTTGGTGGCAGGCCTATTTTTGTGCTTGAGGCTCATGCTGAAGAGCGTGGCCTCACAAAGGGTAACACCGACTGTGTGCAATTTATCAATATGGCAGACTTGGTTAAGTTAACCGCGCGCTATACGTCCTCTATGAGTTGGTGATATGCAGTTAGAAACGGACAAAGACGGCTACTTGAAGCATTTAGGTGACTGGAGCCCTGATGCTGCTGTGTGGTTAGCGCAAAGCGTAGATATCGTTTTAGAGGTTGAACACTGGGAAGTGATTAATGCATTGAGGGTTTTTTACGCCGATACGGGTATTTCTCCAGCAATGCGCATATTGGTTAAAATTGTAAAACAAAAAGTAAGCTTGGAAAAAGGTAACAGTATCCATTTGTTAACCTTATTCCCAGGCAGTCCAGCCAAGCTAGCAGCTAAAATTGCAGGCCTTCCCCGGCCTACAAATTGCATTTAAATACCGTCCTTAGTATTGCCAGAGTAGACGGTTATATCAACTGGCGGGGGTAAGTACAGTCATTCCGCCCATGTAGGGTGTTAACACTTCCGGCACCACAATGCTGCCGTCTTCTTGTTGGTAGTTTTCCAAGATCGCTAGTAATGTGCGCCCCACAGCTAAGCCAGAACCGTTGAGCGTGTGTAATAGCTCTGGTTTGCCTGTCTCTGGGTTCCGCCACCTTGCCTGCATACGACGGGCCTGGAAGTCTCCCATATTAGAACACGATGAAATTTCGCGATACTTATCTTGGCCTGGCAACCATACTTCAAGGTCGTATGTTTTTACGGCTGAGAAACCTAAGTCACCACCACACAAAATCACTTTACGATAAGCTAAACCTAGGCTCTTCAAGATTGCTTCCGCATGCCCTGTAAGTTCTTCCAAAGCGGCTGTTGAGTCGGCTGGCTTAACCATTTGTACCATCTCAACTTTCTCAAATTGGTGCTGACGAACCAGGCCTCGCGTATCTCGACCATGACTGCCTGCTTCGCTTCGGAAACAAGGTGTATGGCAGGTAAAACGCAAAGGCAACTGACTTGCATCTATGATCTCATCACGAACAAGGTTAGTGACTGGGACTTCTGCCGTTGGTATAAGATACAAGTCTCGTTCGCCAGGCACTTTAAACAAGTCTTCTTCAAACTTAGGTAATTGCCCTGTTCCACGTAATGACTCTGCGTTGACCAAATAAGGCACGTAAACCTCTTCATAACCGTGGTCTTGAATGTGGCTGTTAAGCATAAACTGAATGAGCGCACGATGCAGGCGCGCAAGTGGACCCTTAAGGACCATGAAGCGAGCGCCTGTT
>Ga0307994_1000984_pt1 | contig 18159 bp, 32 predicted proteins | sample EllFjometagen261_FD_203171 | JGI IMG/M metagenome (GOLD analysis project Ga0307994, IMG submission 203171) | Marine microbial communities from Ellis Fjord, Antarctic Ocean - #261 | ecosystem: Environmental > Aquatic > Marine > Unclassified | place: Southern Ocean | collected 2014-11-02 | reverse complement strand
CTTAAAATCGTAACGTAGTAAGATCAGGAGATAGGTATGGGATAACAGGAGTATGTAGTTACCAGAGTTATTAACTACTTCTAGAGTATGAGGTTCGATTCCTCACTATCTACTAAAGGGGGTGACAAGGTTTTGACAGTATAGAAGACCCATTGGGAACTATGTTGCACGACGGTTCGATTCCGTCCACCTCCACTAAAATTAAGAATATGAGAAACGAAAAGTATAATGGTTGGTCAAATTACGCTACATGGCGAGTATGGACAGATAATCTGATCGATATTGAGTTTACTGAGAAAGTAACTAAAGAAGGATTAGAAGAAATTGTTGAAGACATTGTTTTCAGTCAATATGAAATGAGAAACGGTAGCTTTTTAGTTGAAGACTATGCTCGCGTTTTTGTAGAAAGTGTGAATTTTTATGAACTAGAAGAAAATATTAACTACGACGTTGAAGCAAGCGGAGTAATTATGACTAAAACAATTAACAATGAGAAGTAACGAAAGAATAGGTGGCTGGGATTTCCAATGGAACCCAAGCGATAGAGGTGCTAGTATCGGTTATTACGACTGTAGAGGAAATGTACATTATGATGAGGAGCATGACGAAATACCTGACCCATCATTATGGAAAGCTGCGATGAAATTAGAGGCTGAATTATTTGACGAGGGTTTTATTGCTGAAGCTGGACACTCTGAAAAAGGATGGGTTGAAGTAACTATAGTTAAAAATAGAAAATGATACTAACAGAACTAGAAATTAAGGTAAGAGCTGGAGTAAAAGCTTATGCTAAGATCTCGGGATCCAAGAGAAGGAAGAGACAATTAGAATCTGACTTGTTTAACGGATATCTAGGAGGTATAACTAAAGAAGAGTTACATCTTTTGATAGACGGAGAGGAAAAAGAAATATTAGTATGGGAATACATAGAAGAATTAGTAAAAATAGACAAAAATGAGTAAAAAATTATTAACAGACGAGCTAATAGAAGAGAGATTAGAGAAATTAGGGTTTAGTGAAGCAAAACTAAACGATAGTGAGGAAGCTAGAACAGCAGTATGCGAATACTACGACGTGGAGATCACCGATGATTGGAGTAATACTTGTGATTTCTTCATGTACGAAGAGACAACAGCTGATGGATATGCGGTTTACATTGCAACAGATGATACAGAGAGAATAAATATAAGTGAAGATGTTCACTACTATGATCATTCTTTATTCGGAGAGCTAGTGGAATTCTTTAAACATTGTAGTGGGGGTGAAAAAATATATGTAGATGACCTTTATCAAGACTTTATTGACGATGCAATGGGTGATCTATACACAGGAATAACAGAAGAATTATCAAAATCAATAATAAACGACTTAATAGACGAAGGATATGCCGAGTAAAACAGTAGAACAAACAGTGCCAAAGTGGTTTAAAGGCCTAGTGTACCAAGAAGGAGAAAAAGTTACTAACAGATTTAGCGGTGATAGCTGTGAGTTAACAAATGTAGAGTTATCTATGTATGATTTCATCATGGGAAGTCAGTTAGTAATGGAATTGGCACCAAAGAGTGTCACCCAAAAACAAATTAATGAGTTTCATAAGGCACTAACGTGGTTTAGACGAGCAAACAGTAACGCTTATTATGTCTTATTAGATTAAGGCATCAGTTCGCAATTGTCCCATGGTGTAATTGGTAACACATCTGCTTTTGGTGCAGACGTTCGAGGTTCGAGTCCTTGTGGGATAACAAATTTACAAAAGTAATACGAATACAAATCGATAATAATAATAGAAATCAAAACAATTAAATTATGAACAAATTAGTTTTGCCTCAACAGGCAGTGAACGTAAATAGTACCGCGATTGATTCGGCAGGTTACATTTATGAGTCTTACAAGTTACGATTAACTTTTAAGAATGGTAGATCTTATGACTACACAAAAGTACCCAACCACGTTTTTGAAGGTTTAAGAACCTCTCAATCTAAGGGTAAATTTATTAACAAGTACATTTTAACTCGTTACAGCTTCCAGGAAGTATAGTATGACGGAAGTTGAGATGCAAAGGATAGCGGAAATCATAGTCAGCAAGATAATTGAACAACAAAGAGCCTACGATGCAGAGTTTAAAGCAGACATGGAGGATTTGATTAGTGATAAATTTGAGGTTGACTTTGAGCTCGCTAACGATACTGAGCTTATATATGAGGAAATATTAATTCTTCAGGAGAAACTAAACAGCTATGTACGTAAAGAAGAGTACGAGAAAGCTGGTGTACTAAGAGATAAAATAAAATACTTAAAACAAAAATACAAATTATAATGATTAAACCAATGCTAGCACATAAAGTTGGTAAAAAAGAAGTAGATTTTACGAAATCTGTATTCTTACAACCAAAACTTGATGGTGTGCGGTGCGTAATAACAAAAGACGGATGCTACACACGAACCGGGAATCGGTGGATGAATGTAGCTCACATAGAGGCAATATTAGAACCTTTTTTCAAGGATAATCCTGAGGTAACACTAGACGGAGAGCTATATAACCACTATTTAAGAGATAATTTCGAGAAGATAATATCATTAGTTAAGAAACAGAAACCAACTCTTGATGATCGCCATGAAGCAGCTGAATTAGTTGAGTTTCATGTGTATGATTACATTTCCAATGTACCTTATGTCATCAGATATTCCTATTTAAAGGACTGGTTTGGGGACGGCAAGACTAGAAATGTGATAGTAACTAAGAATAAGTATGTAGATAGCTTAGAAATGGCTACTGCAGATCACAAAGAAAATTTAGCAGCAGGATATGAGGGATCAATCTTGAGGTTAGATAAGGGATACGAGTGTAAAAGATCTTACAACTTGCAGAAGTTTAAAGATTTCTCTGATAAAGAAGCGACGATAGTAGGCTATGTAGAAGGGAAAGGTAAGAGAATTGGTACTTTAGGAAAGTTCTTAATGCAAGACGAAGAAGGAATTAAGTTTGGTTGTCCTCCTGGAAAAGGGTATAACCATAAAGATTTAGCAAACATTTTGCAAAACATTAACGATTACATAGGCAAGAGAGCTACATTCACATATTTTGGTAGAACCAAAGCAATGAGTTACAGACATCCTATGTATAAAACACTAAGGAATTATGAGTAAATTAATATGGAAGCTATATAATGAGAACATTATTAGCATGGAAACAGCAACAATTTTATTAGATAAACACTATGAGTAGAAAATTATACCAACATTTGGTAACAGTGAATTCCTTTGGAATTAAAGAGAAGATTCAGAAACAAGTAAAACCATTTAAACCAGTTACGAAGCCAGTGCGACACTAGCTAGTATATAATAATAGTAAGAGGCTAATGTCACTAAATGAAAGAAACACAAACTATCTCCTTAAGCGGAAAGTAATATACAAGCGTGATCCTATAACTGACATGCCTACTACTAGATTCGAATGGGGAGATTGGTATGAAGAAGGAACACATGAATGTTACCACTTATTTGCATCGAAAGCTAAGATAAACACATATAGGTCACTAAAATGGCATTTGTATACCTTATGGTATCTGAATCCTCAAATGGACCAAGATGATTTTACAGACTTAACACGAGTGATATGCGATAACATAAATGGATTTGTTACTTTTAAAGTTTCTGATCAACTAATGCAGAGCATGGTATACGATGTATCCCTACAGGATTTAGATGTACCACCACCAAACAAACTACGTAAGATCATATTTAAAGATTATTGCGGTTTAGATATGCGCCAAAAGCTATCTATAGTGGGTAAGATGGTTGGTAGGAAAAAACTGTCAGGACCTGAAATATATGAAGCAATGCTGATGATACACGACAATAGTGAGAAGATAACAATAACAAAATTAGCTTCTTGTTTGAAGTGTTCAGCAAGAACAATACACAGAAACATGGGTAACGAATTAAAGAAAGAAAAAGAACTACTTAATCAACAATTATGATAACAAAGACAGAGACTCGCAAAGAGAAAGCTAAAGAAAGAATAGCAAAGAAACCTACGGTCACACTAGGACAATCATTAAGAAACAAAAGAACCACTTAATTATGACGAAAAACTTTACAAAAGATTTTTATGAATGGATGGCGGACATGGGAAACATCCATTACACAGACGATAATAGAATGGCTAGAGCCCTTGAAATAATAGTAAACTATGAAGAAGTATAATGTACAGAATTACGTAAGATATAAAGAGGACTTAAAGAAGTCGATGCCTGAAATTAAAGACTACAAAGATTATACAAGGAATGAGCTAATTATTAGGTTCATGCCTCTTGTAGAGAATCTAGCAAGGAAATTTTCAACATCAGACCAAGCATCCGGAGTATTAAGTATTAATGATTTATTACAAGAGGGTAACGCAGGTTTAATACAAGCTGTAGACAAATTAGATTGGGAGATGCTAGATGCTTCTAACGATCTTGAAAAGACTTTAAAGTCATTCTTCAGTAAAAGAATCAAAGGAGCTATAAGAAGACGCATAGATATGAATAGAGGAGACATGCGAATACCAGAACACAAACTTAATGAGATCCGTAAGAATCCAAAAGACAAAAAGATGGTAGCAATGTTTTTCAACTCAATGTTCTTGTCGATAGATATTCCAATCTATAATGAAGAAGAAGAGAATATTGCTTTTCAAATTCCAGACAAATCGGAACCTTATAATATCCAAATATTAAATGGTTATTTAAAAGGACTGATGCAAAAATATCTAAGTGAAATGGAATATGAGGTGCTAAGATTATCTTACGGTTTAGACTGCGATAAACACTCTGCAAAAGAGATTGCTGCTAAATGTAATATAACTGGAGTCAGCTCTTATGTGCGAGTTTCAGAGCTAAAAAAGCAAGCTGTGACTAGATTAATAGATAATGTTGATCCTACTCAAGTACTTGATTACCTTTAGATTAGGTGTGAAATACGTGTAAAACAATTAACTAAATATGTAATTATATAAATATGACAATCAATGAAAAGCTAGCAACAATCCAAACAAAGTTTAAATCGAAAAAGAGTAGATTTAACTCATTCGGGAAATACAATTTCCGATCAGCAGAGGACATCCTCGAAGCAACCAAACCCTACTTATTAGAACTAGGAGTATCAGTAATAATTAGTGAGCGATTAATTGAATCAGCTTCTGACTTCCCTATAATGGAATCGAAAGCCACCATAAGTGATGGAGAGAATTCAATACATGCAACAGCAATTGTTGGTGTAGATTTAGCTCAAAAAGGAATGCAAATGCCTCAGAAATTTGGTAGTTGCTCGAGTTATGGAAAGAAATACGCTCTAGGGAATTTATTCCTTATTGATGACACTCAAGATAGTGATGCGACAAATAGTCATGGTAGATCTGCGAAACCAAAGTTAGAAGGAGCAGCATTAATTAAAGCCAAAAGCTTTATAAAATCAGGTGGTAGTTTAGACGCTATTCAAAAGAAGTATGACATCCCAGCTGATGTACTAAAAACACTTTAATGGAAAGAGAAGAACAGTTAAGTAAGTTAAGAGAGGACGAGCATTACTACGGTAAGTTTGGAAAGCAATTTTTAAGCAACTCAGATATTTCTACACTATTAACAAATCCTTTGTCGCTTGGAAAACCAATGGGGTCCATTCCGGCATTCTTAGTTGGAGGTTACTTTCACACAGCAATACTTGAGCCAGACAAGCTTAAGAGCTTCAAGATCGTACAATCTTCAACAAGGAATACAAAAGCATACAAAGAGATCTCAAATGGAGAGCTTTGCTTATTACAACACGAAGTAGATAAAACAGAAGCATTAGTTGACACTATGATGGCTAATGAATTCTGTAGGGATCTAATACGTGGTGATAATGTAGAGTACGAAGTTCCTGGGATTACTGAGATATTTGGGAAGCTATGGAAAGGTAAAGCAGATATAATCAATCACGACGAGAAGTTGATCATTGATTTAAAGACTACTGCAGACATTTCTAAGTTCAAATACTCGGCAACAAAGTACAATTACAACAGTCAAGCTTATATCTACCAGAAGCTGTTTGGTTATGAGATGATCTTTATGGTTATCGATAAGAACACACATCAAATCGGTATTTATGATTGCTCACCGGGTTTCTTATCTTATGGAGAGGACAAGGTGCAACAAGCAGTGGAAGCTTACGAATTATTTTACAACAATCCGAGTTTTAAACCGGAAAATCATTTTATTAACAAGACTCTATAGTCAAAACAAGAAAAATTATGGCATCAATTATTAAAGGAAGTATCAATTTAAGTGAAATCCCTAAAGAAAAAGTATTCGTTGGGAAGAAAGGAAAGTATTTACCTATTACAATTACAATCAATGATGAGGTTGATCCTTATGGGAATCAAGGTCCAGTTGTTGTAGAACAATCTAAGGAAGAGAGAGAAGCTAAGGCTCCTAAGATCTACTTAGGGAATGTAAAAGTAGTATGGACTAACGGAGATAATGTTTCAGCAGCTCCACGAACTGATCAACCTCAGCAAGCGGCTTCTGTATCTTCTGCTCCGGATGATTTACCATTCTAATGGATCAATGTGAAATGTGTGGTGAAGTAATGACTAAATGCGACCACGACTACTGTGACATATGTCCAGAATGTTTAGAAGAATCAAATTAAATTAAATTAAATGCAAACAACAGAGATCAACGGATTTGAGATTGATGAATTCAATACTCATAAGCTTGAAGAAGGAAAGAAACAAGGTATATGCCCTGTATGCTCTCCTGACAGGAAACCTAAGAACGTGAAAGCGAAATGTGCTTCATACGATTGGGAACGTGGTCTCGGTACTTGCCATAATTGTAACACTAGTTTTCAACTCCATACCTACCAGCGAAAAGGTGCTTCAGAAAAGGTTTACGTAAAACCTGATCCTATAGTAGTTAAAGAGCCAGGTATGAAAGTTGAGGATTGGTTTAAAACAAGAGGTATCTCCATACAGACTCTTAGTGATCTAAAAGTTACTGAGGGTCCTGAGTGGATGCCCCAAACCGGTAAAACCGAGAACGTAATAAAGTTCAATTACTTCATGGGCGACCAACTTATAAACGTTAAGTGTCGAGATGGAAGAAAGAACTTTAAATTATTTAAAGGAGCTGAGAAAGTATTCTATAATATAAACAGTGTTATAGGTCACGATTATTGTGTGATTGTAGAAGGCGAAATGGATGTGTTAGCATTACACGAAGCTGGAATACCAAATGCGATATCAGTCCCCAATGGAGCTACATTAAATAGCAACAATCTTGAGTATTTAGATGCTTGTATAGACTATTTTGAAGATAAAGATAAGATTATACTAGCCACAGATTCAGATGAGGCTGGACAAGCCCTACAGACTGAATTAGTCAGAAGACTAGGCTCTGAGTTGTGTTATATTGCTACATTTGAAGATTGTAAAGATGCTAATGAATATTTATTAAAGTATGGGAAAGAAAAGCTACACGAGCGAATTTCAGGGGCAAGACCAGTCCCACTTGAGAATGTTACTACATTCAGAGATGTTGAGGATGAAGTTTCCGACTTTGTTAAGAACGGCTTTAAGCCAGGATTTCAGGTTGGGCTGTCAAATTTTGATAGTATCTTTTCAACATACACTGGTCAGTTCATTACGGTCACTGGGATACCTTCTTCCGGTAAGTCTGATTTTGTCGACCAAATGGTTGTCGGGTACAATGCGAACTATGGCTGGAAAACAGCTTTTGCTTCACCAGAAAACCAACCGACTTATTTACATGCTCATAAACTAATGCGTAAGACTTGGCAGGGTATGCCTACTAAGGAAGATATTGGTAGTGAGAAATGGAATCAAGTTGCAGATCACTGTAATAGCAATTACTATCATATAGATATGGAACGCTATACATTGGATTCAGTCCTTCGTAAAGGAGCTGAGCTAGTTAAACGTAAAGGAATTAAATGTTTAGTCATTGATCCTTATAACAAGGTTAGAGACACAGAATCTAAGACTGAGGACGTTAACAGATACACAATGGAATACTTAATGAAGATTGAGATCTTTGCTAAGAAGTACGATGTGTTAGTCTTTATTGTAGCTCATCCAACCAAGATGTACAAGAATCAGAATGGCAAGATAGAAGAGCCTACAATGTACAATATTAAAGGAGGAGGAGAATGGTATGATGCTTCTTACCACGGAATATTAGTTCACAGGGACTATGAAAAGAAAACCGTTAAAGCTAAAGTTTTAAAGGTTAAGTTTCAGAATCTTGGAGAGAATGGAGCAGAAGCACATTTCAAATGGGAACCACAATCGGGTTGTTTTATACCTCACGAGGAAATAAACATTGGTAATGAGCCAATGCCTTGGGATTAGATGGCTAAGAAAGCTATTGATATGGGTCCTACGGGATATGATCCTAAAGACTGGGAAGCTTATCGTTGGTGTATCAGAAATGATATCGCTATCGGTCCTAAAGCCAGAGGAGCAAGTGAATGGTATGTTGTTATTGTGAATAAAGGAAAAACCAATACAACACCTGACACATACGGAAAGAAAGAAATATGGGAAAAAATATTTGAATTTTGCAGATACTATCATGAAAAATATACAAAATGAATACACGAGATTATTATCAGAGATACTCATTAGAGGATCTGAAAAATCGGATAGAACAGGTACAGGAACGAGATCTGTCTTCGGTAGAACTATCAGCCACGATATGTCACTTGGCTTCCCTTTATTAACTTCTAAGAAGATTTCTTTTAATGCTGCAAGAACTGAGCTACTTTGGATCTTACAAGGCAGAACAGATTTGAAATACTTAGAAGACAATGGAGTTAAGTATTGGAGACCAGACTATGAACGCTCAGGAAGAACAGATGAAACTTTAGGTCCAGTATACGGGAAACAGTGGAGGGATTTTAATGGGACTGATCAGCTTGCGGATTTAGTATATACTATACGAGATAATCCAGATAGCCGACGTATGATGGTCTCAGCATGGAATCCAGCAGACATTCCCGATATGGCTTTGCCTCCTTGTCATTACGCTTTCCAAGTTTACATAAATGATGGTAAACTAGATTTGATGTGGCAACAAAGATCAGCTGATGTTTTTCTTGGCCTGCCGTACGATATTGCGATGTATGGCTTATTGCTCGAGATGTTGGCAAAAGGCTCTAATTTGGCTCCTGGACAGCTAATAGGACAGCTTGGGGACTGTCATTTATACAACAATCATTTAGATCAAGCAGAAGAGTTCCTAAGTAGATCTCAACACGCTTTGCCTCGATTAGAATTAGATGTTGGTATAATACCTTTTGGTGATGGGTGTATATTACTACCTCAGAAAAAGGATATTAAATTAATTAACTACAACTCTTATCCGGCAATATATGCAGAGCTAAGTGTTGGTAAATAAAAACAATTATGTATTATTTATATCATATCCCTGGTAAAAAGATCGGGGTTACACGTGATCTTAATAGAAGGGTTACGGAGCAGCAAGGGTATGCTCCAGACGAATACGAAGTTCTACTTACTAGCGAAGATATAAGTTATATATCTACCATGGAAATAGAACTTCAAAAGTCTCATGGCTATAAAGTCGACAGACAAACTTATGAAAATTTAACTAATAAATCAAATCAAATGAACGTAAACGCTACAGAACAAACAAGTACATTTCCAGTGCCTTTAAACAAGCTTAAGGGAAGATTAATGGATAGTATAGGATTAACTTGGTCAACACCTCACGGAGACTTTATTGTGTCAGCAGAGACTATTCCTTGGCTAGTAAAGAATGCAGTAACTTCTATGTTTAACGAGAACAGGTGCTATGTATATAACAAGTCTTACCATAACCAATTCCTTAGAGTTAAAGAAGCGGTTGCTGAAGAGAAAACTGGTAATGTATATGATCTTATTAGAACGTGGGCTAACGATAAAGGTATCTACGCTAAAGGAGATTCTAAAACGCAGTATCTTAAACTAATGGAAGAAGCTGGAGAACTAGCTGATGCTATTCTTAAGGAAGACAAGCCTGAAATTATCGATGCAATTGGTGATATGGTTGTTGTATTGACTAATCTAGCAGCTCTAGAGGACTTATTGATTGAAGACTGTGTTTTGTCAGCTTATAATGTTATTAAGAGCAGAAAAGGCAAGATGACTAATGGTACTTTCGTTAAGGAAACTCCTCAAGCCACAAGAAGATTCACAACAACATACACATTATAATGAGAAAGAGAGAAATAGAATTTAGAGATCCAGTTGTAGAAAGAGTTGTAAACAAATTTGTAGGTAGATCTGATGTTGGATTTAAGAAGTATGGAGTTACATTACAAGATGATCCATCTAAGATGTTTGAATGGCTCAATCATTTACAGGAAGAGTTAATGGATGCAGTATTATATCTACAAAAAGCTAAAGAAACTTATACTGAGGATTTTATGGACGCAGCTTTCAAACCATTTGATGAGATAAAAGATGACATACAAGAAGAGCAAACTAACCGAATGGAAGATGAAAAAGTTCACCACTAAATCAAGAAAGAAAGGTCCAGTAAGAGCAAAGAAGATATCATATGATGGTATCGACTTTGCCTCAGGGCTTGAGAAGTATATGTATACAGTCTTAAAAGAGAATCAACTTTTTGATATGTATGAAGGAGAAGTCTTCCAGCTTATAGAAGGTTTTACATTTGAGAATACGTCTATAGAAAAGCAAGGGAATGGCAAAGGAGATTATACAAACAGGGGAGAGAAGAAAGTACAAGGCATTAAATACACTCCTGATTTTTCCTCTTATGATTATATTATTGAGACTAAGGGTAGAGCCAACGAACGTTTCCCTATGGTTTGGAAGCTATTTAAAAGATGGCTAACCAACAACAAAGACACAAGAACGATTTATAAACCCTCAAACCAGCTTACATGCAACGAAACAATACGTATCATCCTGGAGAAGCGAAACGCTTAGCTAGACAGAAATACACTGAGCGACAGATCGACAAATGGATCAAGTGGTCATGGGAAATAAAAGGCAAGATAAAATTTAAAGAATTAGTTGAACAACAAAATAAATACGGAATGGTATGTCTATGAAAGAAGATAAAAATAAAACAGCTTGGATTATTGAAGTAGGGTTGTACCCTGGATTTTTAGTAGGAATAAGAACTTATGAAGAACCAGATTGTGTAGTACACGTTTTGTACTTACCTTTTGTTGATCTTGCTTTAACTATCTTCAAATAATGCAAGAGGATATGGAAACTCAATTGCACACGATAGACTTGTTTGTAAGGAATATTTTGAGCGATATGAATAATGTTACTAAGACGACAAATAAAGCTGACATGCTCGCTTATATGGACGCCTGGAAGAACGAATTACTAACTATAACATACATAATAGATATATAATGGGATTATTTACACCACGAGTTGCTTACAAGCCTTTTGAGTACCCTGAATACTACACTGAAGGTTGGCTTAAACAAGCTCAGGCTTTTTGGTTGCATACAGAAATATCAATGCAAAGTGATATTAAAGACTGGAATGAAAAGCTAGATGAAAAAGAAAAGAACTTAGTCGGGAATATACTTCTCGGCTTTGCTCAAACAGAATGTGCAGTGTCAGATTATTGGACACAGAAAGTTGTTAGTTGGTTTCCTAAACATGAGATACAACAAATGGCTATGATGTTCGGTAGTCAAGAAACAGTTCACGCTGTAGCATACAGTTACTTAAACGAAACATTAAAATTAGAAGACTATGAAGCATTTTTGCATGAACCTGCTACTGCTGAGCGGTTTAATAATTTGGTTGCTTACGATGGCAATTCTAGTACAGGAATCGCAAAATCACTTGCGGTATTTAGTGCTTTTGCGGAAGGTGTCAGTCTTTATTCTGCTTTTGCTGTGCTGTATTCTTTTCAGTTACGAAATCTACTTAAAGGGATAGGACAACAAATGAAGTGGAGTGTCCGTGATGAGTCATTACACAGTAAAATGGGCTGTCAATTATTCCGCCATATGTGCGAAGAAGATAATCAATTACTGAATTTATGCCGAGAAGATATCATTAAATCTGCTGAAGCAATGGTAAAACTAGAAACAAACTATATAAATAAGATGTTTGAAATGGGTGACGTAGAGGGTATCTCATCAAACGACTTAAAACATTTTATTAAAAAGAGAACAAATGAAAAACTTGTGGAGTTGGGGTATGTTGACCTGGGGAATTATTTCGCGTATGACACTAAAGCAGCATCTAATCTTGATTGGTTCTATCATCTTACCGGGGGGGTCACTCATACTGATTTTTTCGCCATTAGGCCGACAGACTATTCGAAAGCTGGTGAGAATGAAAACTATGAGGACATATGGTAAATGGATGTCACTAGGAATAACAGACGAAGAAATATATAAAGATTTAACACATAATACAGATTAAATGACTAAACAAAAACAAAGTAGAACAGATTTACAAGAGAAAAAGATCCAAGCATTAATAAGTGTAGTACAAAGAATACTAGATGAGAATGCTTATATCAAAGACTTATCAGTAGGATCATTAGAAACTATCAAGCTAATGCCTGGATATGATGAAGCATTAGAAAAACTTAAGGACAAGATCGAGAAGGAAAAAGAAGATGCACAAGAGAAAAAACTAGAACTATAATATGTGGAATAATGATTGGAAAAAAGGAGAAGATTACCCTGCGTGGGGTGATAACGACGTATACAAAAAGACTATATCCGGGGGATATTTACATCACGGGGAAACACCTAAAGAAGCATACCATCGGGTCTCTGATGCGGTTGCTAAAAGACTATATAAGCCGGAAATGGCGGATAAGTTTTTCGATTATATCTGGAATGGTTGGCTGTGCCTTGCTAGTCCTGTATTGTCCAATACTGGGACAGATCGCGGCTTGCCTATTAGCTGTTTTGGGATTGACGTTGCTGATTCGATACAAGATATCGGAACGAAAAATTTAGAGATGATGCTCCTTGCTAAACACGGTGGAGGAGTTGGAATAGGTATTAATCAAATACGTCCTGCAGGGGCAAGAATAACAGGAAATGGAACATCAGATGGAGTCGTACCCTTTTGCAAGATCTACGATTCAACAATACTTGCAACAAATCAAGGCTCTGTCCGAAGAGGAGCAGCTTCAATTAATATCAATATTGAGCATGATGACTTCGAAGACTGGCTTGAGATTAGAGAGCCTAAAGGAGATGTTAACAGACAGTCGCTTAATCTACATCAATGTGCAGTTGTTGGTGATAAATTTATGCGAAAGCTTGAACAAGGAGATGCAGATGCTAGAAACAAATGGAGTAAACTTCTTAGAAAGAGAAAAGCAACTGGAGAACCGTACATCATGTTTAAAGGAAACGTTAACAAGGCTAACCCAGAAGCATATAAACATAACGGATTAAAAGTTCATATGACTAACATATGTTCTGAGATCACATTACACACAGATGAGAACCATAGCTTTGTATGTTGCTTGTCGTCATTAAATTTAGCTAAATATGAAGAATGGAAAGACACTAACCTTATACATGACGCTATCTGGTTTCTTGATGGAGTTATGGAAGAATTTATACAGAGAGCCAAAGGGTTACGTGGATTCGAAAATTCTATACGCTCTGCACAGAAAGGGAGAGCACTGGGATTGGGAGTACTTGGATGGCACACATACTTACAGGACAAGGGAATTCCTTTCGAAGGTCTTCTGGCTCAGTTTGAGACTAGGAAGATTTTTTCGCAAATTAAAATCGAAAGTGAAAGAGCATCGATGGCGCTTGCTGAAATTTATGGCGAGCCTTTGTGGTGTGCTGGTACTGGTATGCGTAATACTCACTTGCGTGCTATTGCTCCCACTGTTTCTAATAGTAAGCTTAGCGGGAATGTTTCGCCAGGTATAGAACCTTGGGCTGCAAATGTATTTACAGAGCAATCTGCTAAAGGGACGTTCATTCGTAAGAATCCGACGTTGGTTAAATTACTAAGAAAACATAAAATTAATACTAGTGAAATTTGGAATAAGATATTGGCTGATGGTGGCTCAGTACAGGATATTGTGGAGCTTGATAATATTACTGTGGGTGCTCATTCTATACCCGCTAAAGAAGTTTTTAGAACTTTCAAGGAAATTAATCAATTGGAGTTGGTGAATCAAGCTGGACTGAGACAACAGTATATTGATCAGTCAGTGAGTTTAAACTTAGCTTTTCCTGCTATAGCTACCCCTAAGTGGTTGAACAAAGTTCATTTCGAAGCATGGAAGAAAGGTGTTAAAACCTTATATTATACTAGAACTGAAAGTGTTCTACGTGGGGATATTGCAGCAGCCGCAATGAATGAAGACTGTTTGGCTTGTGATGGATAGATACGTACCAATAATTGAATAATTGATACATATAAACTAAAAAAAGGACCTCAATGTGAGGTCCTTTTCTTGGTTACAGGAACTTTAGGTATGGTACGCCTAGTTTATTTATTCCTTTTTTTGCTTAATCTTGATTGATGTAGACAGCTTTGCCTTCAACGTGCTTATGAGCTTTCCTGATAGTAGGTGCTAATAAAGGGTGCTCTGTTAAAGAACTATGTAATGCGTGTACACAATAAGGGCAGTCATTTGCGTAAACTGAATCTAACTTTTCCTTTACTATTTCAATGTCTTTACTTATTTGTAATGTTTCAGTTAGTATATATCCTGCTGTTCCTAATAGTAATGCACCCGCTAATCCAGTGATAATTTTACTCATTTCCATAGTCTTTATATTTTTCTTTATGATACCTTAATTCTGTTTTTAACAACAAAACATCCTTCTCTAATATTATTAATTTTTCTTCCATCGCTCTTATATCTGGAAATATATAGTTATTTTGATTTCCTTTTAAAGCTCTAGCCTTCTCTTCGTTATTAGTTATTCTTTCACTGATAGAGGCATATCCCCAAGTAGCCATAGCAATAACAACAATTATCTGAATCAACCATTTTATATTAATAGTCATTCCAGAATTATCATCTAACTTAGGAGTAAGATTCTTCGTTGTCACTTCTTAGTTATTATTAATCCCTAATCGGTTGGCTGGTATACCTTCAGTGATTTGGTTTTCCCCGTCATCTGTAGGTACATAACCTATCTTTCCTGCTGGATTAAGGTAGAATTCATGTTTGTCTTTTTTCCATTCTTTTGCTCCTCCATGACTAGCATTATATTCTGCTTTTATAGTATCCCATGCATTCTTATCTCCTTGCTTCTCGTAAGCCGTTTCATTAATTAAATTCCCAACTTGCTTGTCGAATTTTTTAGGTAAATGTAATGTATCCTTAGGAGAGTTAGTAAGCTTTTCATTAACCACATAGGATCCTTTTTTATTTGACTTTATTTCTCCCATATCCTGTAGGTCTTGTACATTAACTCTATTGTAAGCATCTGACCTGTGAGGCTTATTAGGATCATTCTGGTTTAACGGGCTTGAACTCGCTTTCGACTTAAACATTCTGTTGTAAATTTCACTCATAATATTATATTTATTTATTTTAATATGTCCATATTACGTTTGGAGACTTCGTAGGGTCGATGTCAACGTGTATAAAAGATGATCCAATACCAATTCTATTAAACCCTTTATCAAGTAGAACTTTAACTAATTCAAATCTATCTCTAGATTCTGAGCAACCAATATCTACAGCTAATCCTTTTAAATGAGAAGAGCTAAATACACCGCCAACTTCCTTGTTGTGAGAAGGTGTCCTGTATCCGCTATTTATATGTATAGGTTCATCATAAGCTCCTCTAACAATATCAAGTAGCTTCAGTAAATCTGGATTCATTAACTCACCACTTCCAGGTAGGTCGGGAGAATCAAATTCTTTGGTTGTGAAGTATTTCATTATTTCTTTTTCTTTGGTTGGTCGCTATTATGCTTCCATTTACTTATCGTATACCCAATAGATACAAGCAATAGGATAATTTTTAATGCGTCTTCAACTCCTGAAAATTGAGATACGCCTACTGCTACTAGATTTAAAGTATATACTCTGATGTCTCCTATGTTCATATTTATATTTTTCACTTTTGAACTATTTAATTGTTCTGTTCCCTAAGTTTTTGTTCTGCTGTTTTCTTTTTATTACGAATCTTTATAATCGCCTCAACCCTATCGGTTTCGTATTGTAATTTTCTAATCTCTCCTTTAGTCAACCCAGATTTTAACAAGATCTTAACTTGCTCTCCTTTGGTCATATCCTTAATAACTTTCTTTCTTTTTACCAGTACCTGTTCAGGGGTTGATTTTGTTACAACCTTAGGTTTAGTTACAGGAGGAGTTTTACCTTTTAGCTTATCTCTTTCGATCTTACGCTTATTTTTATTATCACTCTTTACTTTAGCTTCTTCCGCTAATTCCTTTGTGGATAAGTTTTTAACACGTAATATCTCTGCTTCTTTCTTGCGTTCTCTAGTTTTCTTAGCTTTCACTTTGCCTTGTTCCTTTCGTTCAGCCTTAGCTTCCATCTTTATCAGGTCATGCTCTTCGTTCTTAGCTCCAACATCCCATGTCTTCCAGCCTAAGCCTAAAGCAATTTGTTGCCATTTAGTGTTACGAGAGTCAAGAGCCTCTGTTAAAGAATTTAATTCATCTACAACTCTAGCTAATGGTAAATTTGTTGTTGCTTCCACTGCATTACCTAAAACTGCATACTTAGGGCTTAGGTTGAATTTACCGTCGAGAGTGACATCATACCCTCTCTTTTTTATAACATCACCATCAAACCTATTTGTTTGTATAGCCCCATATCCTTTTCTAAGTTTACTTCCTATCGGAGGCGCTAAGTTAGCTGCTTGTAATATAGTGTATGTATGGTCCGCTTGATAGCCCTTATCGTCTTGTTTATTATATTCTATGATTACGTTCTTAACAGTAGATATAACAGCTCCTGGTAGACCGAAACCACCTTTAAGAGTAGTATCTATCATACTACTTACCATCCTAACAATCTTACCTTCTTTCTTTTTGTTGAAAGCTTCATCAGTCTCTTCTTCGTCATCAAATCCAGGCAATAAAGCAAACATAGCATTTTGTAATGTAGTAAATATTACTGTTTGGATAAAACCGTAATAAGTTATTTTACTTATATTAGAGAAGTCAGACTGTGCTTGCGACATGCCTTTAGTTCTTCTTCTATGGTATAAATCTAAACTAGATTTCTTAATAGACCTGTTTAACTGTATAGGGGTATTCATAAAGGATAATACCATTCTACCTAGAACACTTGCTTGATCAGAAGAAATTAATGCAGGATCCCCAGACTGTTGTGTCTCTTCAGATATCTCACTAAAATCTAACCATGCTTGAGCTTCTGCAGCTTCCTGAGTCATTCCTTGTCCAAGTAAGGTATTTATTCTATTACGATAGAATGTTGCTCCACCTGATGCGATAGCAAAACTATCTACCATCTGTGTAGGTAAGAAACCTTTTTTCAATAACCAGCTTAATGCAGCAGTAGCTTTGTTTGTAGAGCTTTGAACAGCACTAGCAATCTCTGCTTCATTCACATCTCCTTTAAGACCTGCTCTACGTTGTTTTAATTTGTCTGAGTTGAAGATAGTTGCAAAATCTTTCCAGAATTGTGGTTGATTAGCAAATGCTGCAGCTGCTTTAGCAGGGTTGTTATCACTCCAGTTTACAAAGTTAACAATAGACAATGTTTGCAGTATAGCGGATCTTCTGTTGAAGAACATAATAGCGCCAATGGAGCTATTCACCCAGTTATTAAACCTGTTAACATTTTTATTAGTTCCTGAAGGACGGTTTGTACCATTCTTCATTCTATATAGTATATCTTCTAAAGCTTCTCTTTGTCTTGTACCGTAAGTGGCTTGTATCTTATTAAGATTCTTCTCGCTAAAGATTATATCTGCATTTTCAATAAATTCAGCTATATATTCTTTTCTACCACCTCTTTCTGTCATGTTGTTCAGGTCAGACAAAATTGTTTGTGTATCCCAGAATTCAGTTGGTTTAATCCACTTGTCACTTTTTGATATTAACAACAATCCGTCTGCATAAGCAGAAAGCTCAGCGTCATTACCCATTGCTTTAAGTAACTTAGC
>Ga0307994_1000981_pt1 | contig 18180 bp, 17 predicted proteins | sample EllFjometagen261_FD_203171 | JGI IMG/M metagenome (GOLD analysis project Ga0307994, IMG submission 203171) | Marine microbial communities from Ellis Fjord, Antarctic Ocean - #261 | ecosystem: Environmental > Aquatic > Marine > Unclassified | place: Southern Ocean | collected 2014-11-02 | reverse complement strand
ATGAAGAACCTAACGGGAAAACCTTAGTTAGCGAATCGTCGTAGTACACGGTAATTCCAGAAAATGGATTAGATGCCTCTATACCCACTATAGCTCCTTCTCCAGATATAGGATTAGACTTTGGCACTACTACCAAACCCTTAAGTGCATTCTTAAAGGCCGTTGTACTTGAGACATTATTAAAGAGAGTTGTGCCAAATGAATTATCTAATGTAATAGCCATTTGTGGTGCCACTTTTATAGATTCTCCATCTACCACTCTAGATACACTATCAAAACTAAACTTACCCGTAAACTGGCCTAGCTTAGTACCAAGTGTTGGGTTAAACTTATGCGTATACCTCTTATTTTCTAACGTATCTAGCAACTGATATACCTCTATCTCTAGCTCGCTTTCCATGTCTCCATATCTAAGAAGATTAGGAATAAAACCCACTACTTGGTCAATATCGTAGTTCAATACAAGCACGACCGAGTCTATATCTTTGTTTGTAAAATCGCCGCCTTCTTCTGTTAATAGGGGTTCTACAATAAGGCTTGCCTTACCGTAGCCAAATATAGGGTCGTTAATTACTCCTAGTATATTGGTTACTAAATTATCTGAAGAAAGGGAGTCGTCTAGCACAGTGCGTGTAAGAATATTCTGATACGAAACACTTTCTGAGCCAATTCCCGTCAAATCACCACTCAAGCCAACACCGATTTGTGTAGACTCTTTTTTACATGCTCCAAAAAAAATGAGCAAAAAGAAAAGGGGCATTAACCCCTTAGCTTTTGTTTTAAAATTGTTTTTATTCACGTTTTTTTATTCCTTTTCAGTCAACAATGAATTATAAAAATTCAGGTAGTTGTCTGCTATTTGATCATTTGTATGATTCAAAATCGGTTTCTGCGAAGAAGATAGTTTCAACTCCACTTCCGAATCAATATCATCACATCGTACCACAGCATCTGCGTGCATTATGCCGCCTAGGTGCATGCTAGTACAGTCTGCCTTAGAAAAAGGCTCAAGCTCTTGGTCTTCTATATAGTTTAGACTTGCTTTACGCATAAAGTCTTGACCTAGATCTTCTTTAAAATCATTTTCATATACAGAGTATATTACCTTAGCATTAGAAAACACGGGTTCGTCCTTATAAATAGTTTTTAGGTAAAGCGGTATTAAGCTTGTCATCCATCCTTGGCAGTGAATGATATCTGGATACCAACCCAATTTTTTAACTGTTTCTAAAGCTCCTTTACAGAAAAAGATTGTTCTTTCATCATTGTCTGCAAAAAACTCTTCGTTCTCGTCATTGTAGATGAATTTTCTGTGGAAGAAATCTTCGTTATCCAAGAAGTAAACCTGCATTTTGGTATTAGGAATAGATGCCACTTTGATGGTGAGTGGGTTGTCGTTATCATCTATAGTGATGTTCATCCCAGATAAACGCACTACCTCGTGTAGTCTGTTTCTTCTTTCATTAATTACACCAAAGCGTGGAACTAAGATTCTAACCTCGTTGTCTTTTTCTTGAATTTTTTGAGGTAAGTACCTTGCGATTTCTGCCAATGGAGTGTCTCCATCTAAAAACGGTCTCATCTCAGAAGAGATAAATAGAATTTTTTTTCTTTCTTGTGTATTATCCATGGAACGTCTTAATGTTTTACAATTGCAAAGATACTGCCGTGTTTAGCTATAATAATCACGTGGCACTATTGTATTTTAAGTATTTTTTTCGTATATATATGCATATAATAAAAGCTTCAGAAGACCTTTCTATCTATCTAAACTCTATACGCAAGGACAACCCAAAAGTTACAATTGGGTTTGTGCCTACTATGGGAGCACTCCACGCCGGACACGCTTCTTTGATAGAAGCCAGTGTGATTAAATCAAATATCACAGTATGTAGCATATTTGTAAATCCCACCCAATTTGGGGAGGTGACCGATTTAGAAAAATATCCTAAACCCATAGAAAAAGACATAGATCTGCTCCTTAAATATGGTTGCGATGTTCTATTTCTTCCGAAATACGAGGAGGTTTATCCAAAAGAGTATGTTCAGCAGGAGTTTGATTTAGAGGGTATAGACCACAAAATAGAAGGTGCAAGCCGGCCAGGACATTTCCAAGGTGTGTGCAATGTGCTTTACAGGTTTTTTGAAATTGTGGGTCCAGATGAAGCGTTTTTTGGGCAGAAGGACTTTCAACAAACGTTAGTGGCCAAGAGACTAGCTACTTTAATCGATTCTCCACCTAAAATAGTGACAGTGCCTATAAAGCGAGAAACAAACGGACTCGCTATGAGCTCTAGAAATATTCGCTTATCTGACAAGGGGAGAAACAATGCAGCATTTATTTACAAAGCTCTCACCGACCTTCTAAGCGACCTAAGCGAGATGAGCCTAATAGACGCCATCGCCAAGGCGAAACAATTCATAGGGGCTCAAAAAGGTGCTCGTATAGACTATTTTGTGGCCATAGATACAGAAACATTAGAAGAAATAATCTCTTTAGAAGAATGCGATAGTGCTGCAGTGCTTACTGTTATAGAATACGAAGGGGTCAGATTGCTTGATAATATTATTCTAAAACCACACGTGTAGAAAAGGGAATCAAAGATCACCCTGTGTAGTTGTGAGAAAATCTCTGCTATACTCTCTGAAATAAGCTCTTCCTCTGGAAGATTTCAACTCCTTCTCACGCTTCATTGCAGCACTCTTTGATGCTAATTCTTCAGTGTAAGCTACAATCCAAGGTCTATATCTTAACGTATATCCTTTTGTTACTAAGCTATTGTGAGAGTGAAACCTAGAGATTAAATCTGACGTGTCGCCCACATAAATCTTATCATACTTAAAGGAATAAAGACAATCTACCGTGTAGTTCATTTTCATATAACAAAAAAAACAGCCCCAGACCAAAGTCTAAAGCTGTAATGTAGTTGCGGGAATAGGACTCGAACCTATGACCTTCGGGTTATGAGCCCGACGAGCTACCACTGCTCCATCCCGCGATAATTGAGTGCAAAGATAAGTCTATTATTTTCTCTCACCAAGCATTCATAAAAGTATTGTCATAATATCTAAATAGGCCACAAAATAAAGGGCCTCCTCAAAAGAGGAAGCCCTTAAAATATTTATTAAAAACCTGTAATTATCTATTTACTACAAATCTCGCTACGCCTGTGTTTTCACCTGCATATAGTTTTACTAAGTAAGTACCCGTAGTTAGATCTGAAACAGTAAGGTTGTTATTTGATAAACTTCCTTCTAAAACGATTCCGCCTAAGATATTAAATACTTGGTATGTATCCCATTTTTGAGTTCCTATTACAGTAAGGTTATTACTAGTAGGGTTAGGATATACTCTAGTTTGGATTACGCTTTCTCTTACAGACGATCTGTCTACGTACTCAGCTATATCAGACAAACCTCTTGGGAATATCTGGTATCCTTCATCGTAAGGAGCAGAATTGTCATACTGTCCACCTAAACCTGTTATAGTCATAGTATCAAATTCTACTGGCATTCCTACTATACCTGGAATGTCTTTGTCGATTCTGATTTGGAAAGTATCCATATCGTCATTAGTAAGTTCTACATTGCCATTATTTGGCCAAAGAGTAGTTGTATCATTTGTGATCCAAACCTTTCTTAAAACGATAAAGTCAGACTCAGTAGCTTCTGATGGAACTTCTGCTTGTGTAGCAGACTTAAGTGCGTTTCCTGAAGAGTTTACTCGTATGCTGTCAGCAAAAAGTTCCAATAGGCCATTATAAAAATCTATCTTTCCCTTAACAGTAATCTCATCTCCTTCGGCTACTACATAATCATCTACATCGTTATAGTTAAATATGTTAATGCCAGCGGTTTCATCAATTATTGTGAAAGATATCCCGGCATTTCCGTCTAGGTCTACTCCATATACTATGCCAGTAAGTTCATATAAAGTATCTTCATTAGTTGCGGCTAAATCTGCATCTAACATAATTACATCTGCGATATCTGCCACATTGTAAACTAATGTAGGCTCTTTTGAAAAATAAATATTATCTAAATACAAAGTGTTACCAGCAGCAGGTAAAGCTGAGAATATTAGTTGTGAAATACTAGACTTACCTGAAAGACCAGTAAAGTCACTCAAATCAATTGTATGATTAGTCCAAGAACCCTGAGCTGGCATATCAAATGCAATCTCATGCTCAGAATCATCTCCACCGCCAAAGGCGTTATCGGCACCGAAATCTACTAACTTAATTCTGTAAGTAGTGGCGTCTGCAGTCCAAGCATCAAACGTGAAATATTCCATAGCACTTGCATCAATAGAATTAGGCCCTACTGCTTCAATTCCAACAAAATCTAATGCAGAATATCTTTTTACGTCATTCCCGTCAGCTGTAGTATCTGTAAGAGTAGCTTGAGACCATCCTGTTCTCCAAGTATTTACAGTTACATCGCTATATACGCCACTGAAAAGAGATATCACATCAACAGCATCTGCTGTAGGGTCTGAAGCAGCTGAAGCTGGCTCAGTAGCAGCTGAAGGGTGACAGTCTGATGCGTGCACTCCTACGTTAGTCCAATCGTCTTTATCCAAAACATCCCACCCCGCTATAGAAGTAGATGCCCAAGCCGTATCTGGACCATCTATTGTAACTTTTCTCACTAGTGTGTGGTCTTTTGTAGATCCACTGCCTACAGTCCAGTTTGTCCCAGGGTCTACTCTTCTTTCACCAAGTTGATCTATAGTGTCTGTACCATTAAGCAAAAGCATGCAGTCGTCTCCGTTGAAATGTGCAACACTTGGATAAGACAATGCGGTATCGGCCACTGCTTGTATTGAAGCATCTGCTTGATCCGTAGAAAAAACGAAAACCTCATTGGACGCTAAAGTACCATATAGTTGAAAATCATTTGTAAACGACCCTCCGTTTCCAATTTGATGTATAGAATATGCCGACAAATCAATCGAAGTATTTGATGGATTGTAAATCTCCATATACTTGTTGTTTGAAGAACCTTCTGAATATTCACTGAAGAATAGTTCCGTACACTGTGCTGAAGCAGTAAAGCTAATTATCATCAAAGATAATAAGGTGTAAATTTTTTTCATTTTGTTTGTTTTGTTAAATATTAAGAATGCGAAAATAAGAATCTATTGTCACAAGCATAATAACAATTTGTTAAATAGCCCACAAATTTGTAAGATTTGCAACTAAACACCTTATAATGAGAAACATTTTTCTTCTTGTACTTCTTGTTTGCATAAGCTTATTTATAAGCCGATTTTCTCACGAACACTCCAATACAAACGACGGTAAAGAATACACATATGCAGCACACAACCTATTGCATAACAATACATTATATTCAGGAAACCTTGACGCCGAACTAGACTACAGACTCTTTTCTAAAAGAACTATAGCATTTCCGCTCATTCTGCTGTTTCAAGATACAAACCCGTACATATTAGGGGTCTTTCAGATACTTCTTATACTTCTAAATTTTTTATTAGGTCTTCAACTTTTGAAGCATTACACATTAAAAAGGCAGGCATTTACACTTTATAGCATTGGGTTTGTAACACAATTAGCGTTTTTCCTTCATGTTGGGTTTATTCTGTCTGACCTTTTACTTGCTAACCTCGTTTCTGCATTAGTCATGATTTACTATACCTCCAAGTCCTCTTTCAATATCAAAACTATTGCCATAAGTATGCTCTGGGCTTCAGCCTTATTGGTAAAGCCCGTTTTACTGCCTACGGCTTGGCTCTCTCCACTTGTTTTCATTTTTCTTTTAATAAAGCACAAAAAACCTGAGTCGTTCACATTGCTTCCTTTTCTTGCGTTTGTTGTCTTTTCGTTTTTCAACTATACATCTACTAACAGCTTTGAATACAGCTCCATTTCTACAATTAACCTAACCCAATACAATGCAAAACTGACCGTAGCTAAAAAATATGGTTACGATTCTGCTCAGCAGTTTGTCAATTCACCAAGTCTAGAAGTACCAAGGACAGAAGCGGAGTATTCATCCTATCTAGTAAACGCAAAAGAAATGGGCATAAAAACTATTCTAGAAAACATCACGGCCTACACACAAGTGCACATTCTTGGCTGCATCAAAATGATAGTAGACCCTGGAAGATTTGAACTTTATACCTTCTTTAATGAGAAGACAAACGAAACTAGTTTGACAGAAATGCTGTTTGGTAGAAATTGGCAAGAAATTAAAAAGAGTCTATCGGCCAACTATTGGCTGGTGTTTGTTTTGCTAGTTAGCACTCTTTTTAGTCTGTTGAAGTTCCTTGGCTTTGTGTTCTGTCTTCGTTCTTATAAAGAGATGAAGTTCTTACTTCTTACGATCGCTTACTTTGTTATTATCACGGGACCGGTAGGAGCGGCCAGGTTCTTTTTGCCAGTGAGTGTTCTTTTTATAGTGTGCTCCGCAACTGGATGGAGTGCTATTCTACAGTTTTTCCAAAAAGGTTCTAAAGGCTAATAGGTTTTCACCATACTTTGCTTGTGTTTTTTCTTTCAAGGCAGGGGCGTGGTTTGCTTCATATTCTTTGAAATGTTGCCAGCTTTCTAGGTGATATTGGATTGCGAACGAGTTGTGCATTGGCTGTTCAGAAGACTCAAATATTTTAAATATGTGATGCTCCACAAACAACCCTGTTTCTAAAATTTCGGGAATGTGTTCGTTTTTTAACCAGGCTAGCACTTCTTCTTCTAAGTCTGGCCTAATACTTATAGTTACGTTATATATTATCATTACGATCTTGGGTGATATTCTTCTATTACGGATTTAAGGTATGATTTATCTAAGTGGGTATATATTTCTGTGGTGGTAATGCTGGCATGGCCAAGCATCTGCTGCACAGCTCTAAGGTCGGCTCCAGCTTCTACAAGAACAGTTGCAAAAGAATGCCTCAATGTATGTGGACTTATACTTTTTTCTATTCCAGCCTTTGCTGCCAAATCTTTTATCATTTTAAAAATAGAAACTCTACTAAGCGGAGAGCCTTTTAGGTTGAGTATAAGTCTGTTTTTTGATTTTTCATTTTCTATATCTCTTCTATAATGCTCTACATAGTATTCCACCTGTCTTATGGTTTTACCCCCTAGTGGGACCAGACGTTCTTTTTCACCTTTCCCAAGCACTTTCATAAATCCATCTTCTAAAAACAAATCGTTGACACGAAGATCTACCAATTCTGTCACCCTTAACCCGCTGCCATACAAAAGCATAATGATCAGCTTACTCCGTTCTCCAGATATTTTAGAAAAATCTATATGCTCCATCATCTTAGATATCTCCACATGAGACAAAACATCAGGAAGGCGTCTGGATAGTTTTGGTGTTTGTACTAACTCAAGTGGGTTCCTAGAAATAACCTCGTCAATTACCAAGTGTTTATAAAAGGTTTTAAGGCCTGAAATAATTCTAGCTAAAGATCTTGGACTGAGTCCGATGTCGTTTACAAAATGTATAAACTCGGTAATCTCACCAGAAGAAACCACAGCAAGGTTCTTGCCTTCTACAAAATTCAACAGCTTGTAAATGTCTGATTTGTATGCATTTATTGTGTTTTTGCTCAACGATCGATCGAGGCTCAGATATGCGATAAATTCCTCTATGTGCGAGGCATTTACAGTGCTTATTTCAGTTTCACTTCCGTGCACTGAATCACTTGTTTATTCTCTCCGTCATTATAGCTCACCACCAGGACAATACTGGCTTTTGCTGCATCTACATAGCTAGGGATATTGAGTTCCCATCCTTTTTTTAATCCGCCTCCTTTTATGGCTAAACCCGTTTCTGTGCCAAATAAAGGAATCCCATTGTATGCTGTGTATGCTTTTCTAACTACGTGTTTGTGTATGTAATCATAGTTAGTGCCTCCACTATAATATTGTGGGTGGGCAATATCGTCTTCTAATAAAAATATAGCAACAAATGGTTCTGCATTGGCATCTTCTCTAAATTTGAAATTACCTATAAGTTCCACCGTGCTGTCGTTTACAAAAGTGTGTGAAACATCTATATTGACTATAGCAGAATCATCTGCAAACCTGTTAGCTAAACTTTGCCATTGCGGGTAACTTACATTTAAAGGCTCGCCCTCGGATAGGGGTGTTCTGTTCACACCACCTCCCGGCAATAAGTTACTAAAAGCATAAATATTAGATCCGATATTTTGAGCCGCATCGGTTCTAAGGTCTTGGTAATTTGGAAAAGGAGTAGCAAATGCTGGTGGTGCCGTAGTGTATAAACCTAGAATTACAACCCTATGGTCTTCATCCTTTAGTTTAATGCTAGCCGCTGCAGATGCTGCATCTGGACAATTAACACATCTTACCCCCGTTAAGTCCTCAATTAAAATTCCTCGTTTGGTCACCATTATAGAGTCTATGTTTTCAACGGTATATGCAGAATCAATCAAAACTCTAACGGGTTCACTAAAGTCTATCGGCGGCAAGGATTCTTTACAAGAAACAACCCCAACTATTAAAACAGCTACTGCTATATACTTTTTCATGTCTTCAAATTTACTTCTTTGTTCTCAAAAACACTTCCAAGCCTTTCAGCTCATTTCCTGTCAATTCTCTAAATCCCCCTTTCTGAATACCTCTTTTTTCGAAGGTATGAAATAGCACTCTGTCTAGCTTAAGAACCTCGCTACCAACAGATTCGAACATTCTGCGTATCACTCTGTTTTTACCAGAATGTATCTCTATTCCATATCGGAACGACTCATCTTCGTTCAATTCAACAATTTTGTCAAATTTACACACTCCATCTTCTAGCTCCACACCCTTTACCATGTCATTCATCTCCTCTTGTGTAAGCTGTCTAGCTACTTTCGCTTTATAGACTTTTTTCACTTTTTTAGTTGGGTGTAGCAAGTTTTGAGTCAGCGTACCGTCATTTGTGAGAAGTAAAACTCCAGTCGTATTTCTATCTAATCGTCCTACGGGATACAAATGCTTTAATCTCTCTGGCAATAAATCGATTACCGTTTTACGATCATTCTCATCGCTTGTTGTACAAATTACGTTTCTTGGCTTATTCACAAGAACATAAAAGCGGGTTCCGCTAGATATTAAATTGTTGTCTACCTGAACTTTATCCTCCAAAGTAACTTTAACACCCAAATCTCTTATTACTCGGTTATTAACCTTCACCCTTCCTTCGGCTATCAGCTCATCAGCCTTTCTTCTACTACATATTCCAGCGTTGGCTATATACTTATTTAGCCTGTGTAGCTCTGGCTCCATTTCAGAGTTTTTTTCACTTTCTGTCCTACTTCCTTTCATACCTAATCCTTTATCGTAATTTTTGCAAAATAATAGCGTTATACTAGATAATCGTTGCCAAGTTGAAATATATCTTTTTCATATTGATTTTTTTTGGACTGAAGAGTTACGCAGTAACTCAGCCTCCACAAATCTTGCGTGCCTGTATTAACAACGGTGACGCCATAGTTACTGTAAAATGGAACGCGGTTACAGATGTTTGTGGTTCTTTTAATAAATATGAATTATACGGCAGCGAAAACGGCGGGCCGTTTAACCTGATAGATATAATTCCATTGCTGGCTGTGACGGAATACCCTCATCAATTAGCAGTTCTCGACACTAGATGGAGATACTATTTACAAGTTCATACTGCCTGTGACGGAGCTACTCTTCTAAACTCTGACACTATATCCATAGATGTTACATATCCCGAAAACATTCAACTCGATTCTGTAAGCTATGACTTAAATAGCCAAGATATTATAGCTGGCTGGACTCAGAACCCTTCGCCAGACACTAAAGAGTACGAAATTTATAATTTCATAACAGGAGACGGGGCTTCCATTGGCAAAACAGCTCTCACTAATTATACTGTTTCTACTAATCCTGCGTCAGTCTTTCCTATAGTCATCGCTACATTAGACAGTTGCAACTTGTCGTCACTCATATCTGAACCACATACCGTGAGCTTTCTTAATAGTAGTTTTGACACCTGTTCTAGAACGGCAACTCTTACATGGTCTCTTTATAAGGGTTGGTCAACTATAGATAAACAAGAAGTTTTTCTATCTATTAACGGGAGCCCCTTCGGTAAGATAGCAGACTTAAACAGCTCAACAACAACGTATGTACATTCAGGAGTCTCATTAGGTGATCAGCTTGTGTTCTATGTTAGATCTTTCGCCACCAAAGGCCTGAAAACTATTTCTTCGTCAACCAACAAGTCGATCATCAATACAAGAGCCTTAGAAGTTCCGAGCACTTTATATATAGAGCTCGTAACGGTAAACAACAACAATACAATCTCGATCGATTGGCTTTGCAACGATTGTAACGATATTTTTGAATTCAAAGTTTTAAAAAGTAACGATGGTGTTAATTATCAAACATTTACCAAAACTAAATCCATCTATCAAGCAACAAGATATTCAGAGTTAGATGTATCCGTCTCGACAAATGTTTCAAGCTACATGTACAAGATAGTAGCCAAAAACAAATGTGGCGACAACTTGCTAGAGTCTAACATATCGCAAAGCATTCTACTCTCTCTAAAACCCACAATAGCCCATACCAACTACATAGGTTGGGACGTTGGCGTTTCCTACTACTCTTTAGAAAAATTAACAAGCAGTTCCACGTGGAACAAACTAAGCAGCACCACATTTCCATTTAACACTACCATGTTTAACGACTCCGTAGGGTGCTATAGAGTTACTGCTAAAGAGGTTATAAATCAATTCTCAACCGTTGCTTTAAGCCGGAGCAATATTATTTGCCTTTATGACTCCCTTCGAATCTTCGTGCCGACAGCCATTAATCCTACTACCAAAAATAATAAATTTGTAGTTCGCGGAGCCGGCATTGACCATACGACATCTAGGTACCGTATATATACTCGGTGGGGAGAGAAAATTGCGGATCTTCCAACAAGCGAGCCATACTATTTCTACTACCAGAACGAACAAGTTCCTGCAGGCACCTATGTATATACAATAAATCTATTTGGTCTGCTCGGAGAAAAGAAAACAGAAAAAGGAGTAATCCATGTCATTAAATAAAATACTACTAGAGTCGCCCTACAGCGAAGTAGAGTCCCTGTTAAACCTAGACTCATTATCACGAGTCCACAAAGAACTGAACATTGCAAAACCTACTATCTTCTACTTTATGTCCGACGAACAGGTCCTAGACGTGAACCGGGAAAGCCTTAATCACGACTACTACACGGATGTCATAACCTTCGATTACGAGAGTGACGAAGACATTGAAGAGAACGAGGTTGTAATTAGTTGGGACAGAATACAAGACAACTCTAAGGTTCTAAATCAAGCCTTGCATCAAGAATTGCATAGAATATGCATTCATGCCTTACTCCACCTTGCCGGATATACCGATGAATCCGTAGATGATCAGCTGAAAATGACCGCAGAGGAAGATCGGTTTTTAAATTTGTATTGTTCCACGTGAAACAAAGAAATATATGTACGATGTAATAGTAGTAGGTGCTGGCCACGCTGGTTGTGAAGCCGCACACGTAGCAGCCAAAATGGGCTCAAAAGTCCTGCTGATAACCATGAATATGGAGACCATTGCCAAGATGTCTTGCAACCCAGCAATGGGAGGCGTTGCTAAGGGGCAAATAATTAGGGAAATTGATGCTTTAGGTGGGCTGTCTGGAATAGTGTCTGACTACAGTATGATGCAGTTTAGAATGCTAAACACCTCCAAAGGGCCCGCAATGTGGAGTCCGCGATCTCAGAACGACAGAACAATGTTTTCTCTTAAGTGGCGAGAGCTCTTGGAAAAAAACTTTAACGTTGACTTTATACAAGACTCAGTCACAGAAATTAATGTTGAAAATAATTCAGCAACCGGGGTCCTTACTTCTTCTGGCAACACCTATTCTGCTAAATCTGTAATATTAACAAGTGGAACCTTTATGAATGGTATAATACATATTGGCAGAAAAAAGATGACTGGTGGTCGCATGGGTGACAAGGCTTCCTACGGTATCACAGAACAACTAACAACTTTGGGTTTTGAGGCTGGCAGAATGAAAACCGGAACGCCACCAAGGGTAGATGGACGAACAATAAACTACGACATTTTAGAAGAACAGCCTGGCGATATAAATCCAAAATGTTTCTCGTTTCGTAAGCCAGTCAAAATTACCAAACAACATAGTTGCCATATCACGTATACCAACGAAGAGGTACACGATATTTTAAGAGCTTCTTTTGAAGATTCACCACTTTTTAACGGTGCTATACAAGGTGTTGGACCTAGATACTGTCCTTCGGTAGAGGATAAGGTAAACAGGTTTGCGGAAAGAACGCGGCACCAGATCTTCGTAGAACCAGAAGGATGGAATACCTACGAAACATACATCAATGGGTTTAGTACCTCTTTGCCTCAAGAAGTTCAATTTAATGCACTCAGAAAGATTAAAGGATTTGAGCAAGCTAAGATTTTTAGACCCGGCTATGCTATAGAATACGACTTTTTCTTTCCTACACAGTTAAAACCAAATCTAGAAACTAAAGGCGTTGGTAATTTATTCTTTGCCGGTCAGATAAATGGCACAACTGGCTACGAGGAAGCTGGCTGTCAAGGCCTTATGGCTGGAATTAACGCTCATTTAGCTATAAATAACCAAGAACCGTTTATTTTAAGACGAAGCGAAGCATATATTGGTGTTCTTATAGATGATCTAGTAAATAAAGGTACTAAAGAGCCTTATCGAATGTTTACCAGTAGAGCGGAGTATAGAATATTGCTTAGACAAGATAACGCCGACATTAGACTCATGCCTCTCGCACTAAAGCTAGGGACTATCACAGAAGCAGAATTTAATGTAATGTCGATTAAACGAAATAATATAGAGTCGTTAGAAAAAATAGTCCAAAAGAAAACCGTGACCCCTATAGATGCCAATCCTATGCTTACTAAATATGGGACCGCCGAAATACCACAAAATTATGTTATTGAAAAGGTCCTTGCTCGACCTCAAATTGGGTACAAACAACTACTAGAAATAGATACTATAAAAAAGCTCCTTTCAGACTATAGTGATGAAGAAATAGAACAAGTAGAAATTCAGATTAAATATAAGTCATATATTAAAAATGAAGAAGAGAACGTACAAAAATTGGTTAAACTTGAGAACTATAAAATTGACAATTCATTTAATTACCACGCAATAAAATCACTTTCACTAGAGGCACGAGATAAGTTGTCTAATATAAAGCCAGAAAATATTGGGCAAGCATCGCGAATAAGCGGAGTAAGTCCCGCAGATATTTCTGTTTTATTAGTACATTTCGGACGTTAAATGAAATACATATTACCTTTTATTCTTCTATTATTTTCCTGTGCTTCCGTTCAACAGCTAGACGGTGGAGATAAAGACACTACGCCTCCTCAAGTACAATCAGTTTTTCCAGATAGTGCTAGTCTAAATGTTAAAACCAAAACCATATTATTCACTTTTGACGAGTACATTTCTACCACCAAAACCAACGATCTATTAATAATATCTCCTAGCCAAAAAACAAATCCTACAATAGAATATAAAGGCAAGAAACTCATAATTACGCTAAATGATTCTTTACTGCCAAACACTACATACACTATTCAATTCAATGGGTCTATTATAGACATTAATGAGTCTAACCCCTTAATCGATTATAACTATATATTTTCTACTGGTTCCTATCTAGATTCTCTTAGTATTCAGGGTCTAGTAAAAGATATTATAACTAATAAACCTTGTGACGGGTGCAATGTCCATTTATATAAAACCATTAATGATAGTCTCGTACTAACTGACAAACCAGACTATCTTACCAAAACAAAGGAAGATGGTACTTACACTTTTATGAACCTTCCTGCATCTATATTTAATATACTAAGTTTAAATGATGCTAATAAAAACCTCAAACTAGATAAGGAAGAGACTATTAGCCTTTCTAAAGTAATACATAGCGACAGTAACTCAATAGATACATTACTCGTATTTCCCAATCAAAATAACGACCCTTATAAACTTATACTAACCACTAAAAAGATTCCAGGTGTAGTACAACTCGTATCTAATAAACCAATATTAAAGGATAGTCTAGAACTGTTACTCAACGATCGTGCGACTAACTATAACCTATCCTTATCTAAAGATACTATAACAACATACTTTCAACCCACTACGGATACTACAGGTATAACTGTTTATTTACTATCCGACACATTCGAGTTTAAGTATATACTAGATATTAATAATTTAAAATATACTCCCCGGCTTGCTGCCTCTACTTCACAAACACTACTTTATTTAACATCAAATACCCCAATAGAGTCAATAGATACTTCTAAAATACTTTTATATGCTGATAGTCAAATAGTTAAAATAGATAACTACACCATTAATGGAACTACATCTATACTATATACAAATACCATAATTAATACGAAGAAACTAAAACTCATATTAACTGATGGGGCAATTTTAGATTTACTAAATAAAACCAATAAGATCGATACTATTCTAATACCACCAAATATTGCGTCACTTTCTTCCTTAACATTAACTTTAAAGCTCTTCAATACACAGCATTATATAATAATGATTAAGCAAGGTAATAAAATTTTTAGTCAAAATTTTATTACCTCTGATACAACACTAAATTTTAACAATATAATTTCTGGTACGTATAAGGTCGAAATAATAACAGATCATAATCATAATAATATTTGGGATACTGGTGATTTTTTTGATAAAAAGTCACCGGAAATAATTCAAATATCTAATGATATAGAAATACGTCAAAATTGGGATAAAGAATTGATAATCAACATACAATAAGGTTACTAACATACCTATTAACATAGGTCGTTGATAGGTGACTATAAAACAGATTAATACAACTTATTATATATTATGCACCAATCACGAGATTTAACGCACTCACTCTTAACACAAATAGCCACTTATATACACAGTACCCTTATGAACATTTATATGTGTTTTTATAAGTTAACGTTTATCTTGTAAATGTTAAGTCGTTGAAAAACAACCTTATATATATCTTATATGTGTTAACAACATGTTACCATTAGAATACTAAAATTTAATTACCACCGAATCCACAGAGTATTAGTTATATACTACTAATCTTTTAAAATTAAGTTTAATAAATAATAAGGATGTGAATGTAATTTTATAGTTTGATGAGAAGAAGCATAATGTTTCCTTTGCAAAGCAGAAATGAAAGAACGGATAGATCAAATAATTCAAGAGGCTCAAAAATTTAAAATTTCTACTAAAGAAAATTTAGAAGACTTTAGGTTGAAATTTTTGGTTAAAAAGGGATTAGTCAATAAGCTATTTGTAGATTTTAAAGAACTAAGTGGAGAGGAAAAAAAAATATGGGGAAAGGAGCTTAATATCATAAAGCAAAATGTAGAATTAATTTTTAAAGAAGCTGAAGTAAAATTAAATAATGTTTCAGATGAAAATGTGGTAGAAAATTCGTTACCAGGTTATTTTGGTGAACTCGGTAGTAGACATCCCATAAGCAGTGTAGTAGCAGAAATGACTCAAATTTTTGAACGTCTAGGTTTTTCTGTGGCATCAGGTCCAGAAATAGAAGATGATTGGCACAATTTTTCTGCGTTAAATTTTCCTGCCAATCATCCGGCGAGAGATATGCAAGATACTTTTTTTGTAGAAGACGATGTAGCACTAAGAACGCATACATCATCTGTACAAGTAAGACTTATGGAAGAAGGTAATTTACCTATAAGAAGTATAATGCCGGGTCGAGTCTATAGAAACGAGGCTATTTCAGCCCGTTCTAACTGTTTTTTTCACCAAGTTGAGGGTTTATATATAGATAAAGGAGTTTCTTTCTCAGACCTCAAGCAAACACTATATAATTTTGTTCAAGAATTTTTTGGAGCTAATACTAAGGTAAGATTTAGAGCTTCTTATTTCCCATTTACAGAACCTAGTGCAGAAATGGATATTTATCTTGGAACTAAAACGGAGTCTGATTATAAATTAACTAAAGGAACAGGATGGTTAGAAATTTTAGGATGTGGAATGGTAGATCCTAATGTGCTGGAAAATTGTAAATTAGATACAACACTATATTCAGGTTTTGCTTTTGGCCTTGGTGTAGATAGAATAGCCATGTTAAAATATGGAGTGAAAGACTTAAGGACGTTCTTTCATAATGATACGAGATTTTTAAATCAGTTTAATAGTATATAAGCTATCACTCTTGCTCGGTTAATTGAGCTTTTTTCATAGAGTCATACCTTTCGTTATCTCGTTTTATCATTTCTCTAGCTTTTAGGTCGTCGCTTAATTCTGTTTCATCATTAATATTTTGATAGTTATCATCTATATTTTTAGGAGAGCAACCGGTTATAATAATAAGTATTAGCAATATATATTTCATGTATTTACGAATATAAAAAAAGGGTAGTTCATATGAACTACCCTTTTTATTTTTTAAGGAAGTAAGTACTAATCAGTAGCTTCTTCAACAGCCTCTTCTGTTGCTTCAACAGCTTCAGTTGTAGCTTCAATTGTAGAATCAATAGCTTCTTCTGTAGCTTCAACAGCTTCTTCTGTAGCTTCTTCCATCATTTCGGTTGCATCATCTGCAGCGTCAGTTGCTTTTTCAGTTGCAGTGTTGCAAGCTACGAATCCTATAGATACGATAGCGAATAGGGCAATAATTTTTTTCATGTTACGCGTAAATTTTAATTGTTAAATATTTAAATAAGAACGCGAATATAAGCAAACCGGACCATTTATTAAACTTCTATTTTTTTCTAAAATAAAGGCGTACTGGGATTCCGCTAAAATTATAGTTAGCTCGTAATTGATTTTCTAAAAATCGCTTGTAACTATCTGGAATATATTGAGGCAAATTACAGAAAAAAGCAAAGCTAGGACAGTGCGTAGGAAGCTGAGTTATGTACTTGATTTTAATATATTTTCCTTTTAGAGAGGGAGGTGGCTTACGCTCTATAATGGGCAAGAAAAACTCATTGAGTTTAGACGTGGTTATTTTAGTTCTTAATGATGCGTGTACCGCCATTAATTCATCAAGAGCTTTTAATACTCTCTGTTTGGTAAGTGCAGATACAAAAAGAATAGGTACATCAGTAAATGGTGCAATTTTTTCTCTTACTAGGGCTTCGTATTCTTTAGCGGTGTGGGTGTCTTTTTCTATAAGATCCCATTTGTTAATAATTATAACTATGCCCTTACCATTTTTTTGAGCTAGACCAAAGAGGTTCATATCTTGAGACTCTATTCCACGTGTAGCGTCTACTACTAAAGCGACAACATCGACATTTTCTATAGCTCGGATGCTTCGCATGACAGAGTAGAACTCAATGTCTTCGCTCACCTTGCTTTTTTTACGGACACCAGCAGTATCTACTAGATATAAGTCGTTATTAAAAGCTTTGTATCTTACAAATAATGTATCGCGAGTAGTACCTGGTATATCAGTTACTATATTTCGTTCTTCACCGAGTAGGGTATTACAAAACGTAGATTTACCTGCGTTAGGTCTACCTACAAAAGCAATTTTAGGGATGTCGTCATCTAGCTCTAAATCGCCTTCTGGCAGTAAAGGAACAAGATCATCTAACAATTCACCGGTACCGCTACCCGTAAGTGATGAGATAGGGTACAGCATATCTATTCCTAAGCTATAGTAGGAATTTGCCATAAACATACGCTCATCGTTATCTGCTTTATTAGCTACGACTAGGTATGGTTTTCCACTTTGTCTTACGATCTGAGCAAAAGCTATGTCTAAATCATTTGGATCCAGAACTGCGTCTACCATAAATAGTAATACATCTGCTTCTCCTATAGCCAACTCTACTTGCTCACGTATGTGAGTTTCAAAAATATCTTTACTGTCTTTTACATACCCGCCGGTATCTATCACGGTAAATTCTTTACCTATCCAGTCACTTTTTCCGTAATGTCTATCGCGAGTTACACCGCTTACGTCATCTACAATGGCTTTTCGTTCGCCTATAAGTCTGTTAAAAAGAGTTGATTTTCCAACGTTGGGTCTTCCAACTATCGCTACTATTCCTGCCATTTTCTTAATGTTTTTCTAATTGCTATGTTTCTGCTATCCGC
>Ga0307994_1000979_pt1 | contig 18187 bp, 19 predicted proteins | sample EllFjometagen261_FD_203171 | JGI IMG/M metagenome (GOLD analysis project Ga0307994, IMG submission 203171) | Marine microbial communities from Ellis Fjord, Antarctic Ocean - #261 | ecosystem: Environmental > Aquatic > Marine > Unclassified | place: Southern Ocean | collected 2014-11-02 | reverse complement strand
ATTTCACCTTAGTTTGAGATTATACGTTGGAGCAGGATAATGCACATGGTCCGAATAACGTGACAACGATTAATTATTGTGCCTTTGGCGTTATTAAGAATTACTGTCGGTACAAATGTCTATTCAAAGTTACAATTAAATAAAAAATAAATGTTTAAACAGACAACTATTTAAACTATTTTGAATAAAAGTCTATTCAAAATAAAAACATGCAAACACTATTATATCTCATGGAGGAAAGTGCACGTATTTTGTGTGGACTACGTGCACAAGAATTGGCAGAAATTCCTGAAAATGCGCGCATGCCGACACCGAGTGAAATGCAGAAAGGTATCCCTGAATGGTTTCGCGTACAAGAAGTTGCAAGAACCTCTGGGAATCATATCGATAAATATTATTTCTCCATAGATGGGCAGAAATTCCGGTCGATTTGTGCGGTAAAAAAATGGCGAGAAAAACTTCAATTCGAATTGGCTATTGAAAATACAGACGAAGCTCCCTGTTTTTAGAGGTTTTTTTTGACTCTTTCAATTGCTTCAGAGATGTTTTCAACTTTGATACTTATAATTGAAAACAAAAGTTCAGATGGGTTCTTGGACCACTCGTATGTGATGTCTGGCGCGCCTTCATCCAAAATTTCATAAGTCAATAGCGTGTATACTCTCATTAAATTCTTCGGTGGTTGTTCTATAATAAAATCCCATAATATGGGCAAATCAGAAAAAACGATAGTTTGTGCAAACCAGATCATAAACCACCTTACTGTAACTATGGAGGAAAATGCGTCCAATTCGTTAAATAAAATAGCTTGGAAGCGCGGCCTGTTGGCCAATTTGTTGTACAATTCGTCTATCCAATGCTTACGCATCCAATGGAACCACGCGACATTAAAATCTGGCATAAGTGGACGTATGAGTCCCACTATTCTTGCGAAGCACCACCAAGAATCTGCTTCTGCGTGTCGTGTACGTTGAAAAACATAGAGTAACATAGTCATAAAATAATTAAAACCTTGTAAATACGAATCTCCTTTGTGTATAGCTGCGTAGGACACGAGTAATTTTTCGATCGTATTTGTATGGACAGCAATCCATTGGTTTCCTGGAAATGTTCTCGGCATATCTGCTTGTATTGTGGTCAGAATACTCGGTGATACATCTTTCCGATGTTGAATAAATTTATAATAAATTGCTCGTTTTTCGGAGGGGTCAGGACCTATCAACTTAAGTCTCCATCTTCTTCTTCTTTCCATTTGCCCATATTTCGGTTACTAAAATAGTCGAAAAAAAATAAATCCATATTTAACATTATTATGCACTATATGAGGTCGGTCAAGTAACAAAAAAAAAAATGAAATCTATTCTTACTTTAGCAACCGTAACGACAATGGCATTGGGATTGGAACTAACGCCCGATACCTGGGACGAACAAACGGCTGGGAAAACGGTCTTTGTAAAATTCTTTGCACCTTGGTGTGGACACTGTAAATCAATGAAACCAGCTTGGGACACGCTTATGACTGAGTATGAGGGTTCCGAAAATATTCTCGTCGCCGATGTTGATTGTATTAATAGCGGAAAGGACTTATGCAGTAAAATCGGTGTCGAGGGTTTCCCAACAATTAAACACGGAGACCCTTCAAATTTGGAAGATTACAAAGGTGGTCGCGATGCTGATTCGTTGAAAAAGTTCGCTTCCGAATTGAAACCAAGTTGTAATATTGCTTCGATGGAAAACTGTGACGACGACCAAATTTCTACAATCAACGAATTGAAAGAAAAAACAGAGGACGAACTCCAAAAAATGATCGATGAAGAAGAAAAGGAACGTATGGATGCCGAAAAATTGTTTAATGACAAAGTACAACAATTACAAGCTCAATATACTGCTCTAAACGAGGGAAAAGAAAAGTCCATTGCCGAAGCGGCAAAAAAATATCATATTGCTATGGCAAAGGGTGTCTTAAATCATAAACAGACAACAAAGGAAGAACTTTAAATTCGTTGATTGTAGAAATAAACTAAATGCTTGACTTCTTATTTTCACATTGTTTGTACTATGTAATGGTTCATTTGTCTTCTATTCAATCACATTTTTCAATGTGATAAGTTGTTTATTTTACATGCATTTCATACTCAAAGTCCGTAGATATAGTATTTAAAAGTAATTATTTTTTGATTTGAGCAAATTCATCCACACATGATGTTACGCTACGTGTTGGAGGCCGTCATACATCATTTGCTCCAACAACGCTCAAACACGTGTGTCCCTCAACTTTGTTTTGTCGGTATAACCGAAACAAATCAGGCACCTTCAATGATTGCAATGTAAAATAATAAACACATGATAAAATGATACAAACAGAATCAATGACATTTGCTTAAAAATGGAACATTTACACTTGCGGCGTTTTTATCCAGGATGTACCATATTATCAATCAACCATCGAAGCGGCATGTTTAAACGAAAATTATGATTTTTAAACTCAACATCTATTTGTGTGTGATGATATTGGTCGATAATTGCTAACATTCGTTGAATGACATCTAACGTTGCTCTGTAGGGATACATGTGTCTTGTCTCTATTTGTATACCAACCAAAGCGGGTATTAATTGGTCTCTAAGGACAGTTTGTTCTGCAAACCATTCAGCACACTTGTGCCAGACGACATTGTCATGCCCACCTAAACAAACAACAGTTTTCTCACTTTTCTTGAGTACTTGTGGGGACGTGTCTCCGGCTTCGCCTTTTATTGTGAATGCATCACATTGTTCTTCAACTTTAGATGTTAGTTCCTCCACACCTTTGACAATAATTGGCATAAAAGCAATGCCAGCTTTTTGAAATGCGGCACACGTTTTAACAAAATGTGGACATTGTGCAAACCCAATAATTTCGTACTGTTTTCCAGCAGTAATCTTATCTTTCAGAAATGTTTGAAATAAATACCTCGTCAAGTAACCAATCGCACCAGAGAATTCGCGTTCAAAGCAGACGGTTTCGCCCTTTTCAATTAATCTGGAACGCATTTCCGCGTACATTTCGACAGGATGTTCACATAATTCACGAATGAACGCTTTATGTTGTTCAATGGAAGGTTTATAATGCTTTGTTTGAAATAAATGTATCATATTTTGTTTTGGTGTGCCTATGTCGACACGTTCTTCTCTCACCGACGTGTCCTTTGTTTCAGTTTTTGATAAACCACCTTCTTTGGGTGTTTCACCTGAAATTTGTTTTGATAATGACTTTGATGACCATTGATGTACACTTGTCATTTTGTATTTTTTGGATGAAGTTTATATAGATATTTTATCAACGTATTTAAATGTTTACTGTATTAAAAAAATGGGTTGTTGTCTGACAAAAGACGACGAACCTCTATTAAATATTGAAGAGTCTTATTATGCATTAGAATCCCCAGACGTTCTCATCGTTCCACATAACACTCCTGTAGACCGTCCACCTTCACCTTATTCGATTGACCAGGATAAATTCGTTTTGTAGATGTACATTTTGTAAATATAATGTTGTATAAATATGAAAAAAAAACAAATTTTCCTTAAAGTAGTTAATACATCAAGTGTAATTCAGTGTCCGCGCACCATTTTTCAGTGATAAAATAAATGTTTTTGATTAGGACGTGGAATTGCATTTCAATTCGATCGAATGTTTCGAATAGACTCTGTAATAAAATGATTGTTGACGACCGCGAACACGATCTCATCGCCCGTTTCAAATCGGAAAAAGTCGACTTTCAAGTCCAACGTTTGCCGCTCGGCGACATTCTTATTGAACGCAATGGCACAACATGTCTTATCGAACGTAAACGTACCGATGACTTTGCTGCCTCTATTACCGATGGAAGATGGCGCGAACAAAAAGCGCGGCTTAAACAATCGGGCGCCATCGTCGTCTATCTTATTGAAGGTAGTCTGTACCAACAAAGCAAACCGCCCGAAACATTGTCGAGCGCGATATGGAACACGATGTTGCGGGACAATATATGGGTAATTCAAACGCGTGGCCTTGAAGACACTTCATTGCACTTGCAACAACTGGTTAAAAAGATTGGGAAAGAAATCAAAGGTGGGACGGGCGTCAAAAGTTTGTTGAGCAAACGCAAACGCAAAATCGACAACGTATTTCTCCTAATGTTGATGTCAGTGCCTAGTATATCGGAACGCATTGCGACGGTCCTCGTGGAACACTGGCCGACACTCAAAGATTTGCAGGCACAACTTGTGGAAGATGCAGAACAGTTGCGTACACTAAAGGTAACGGAAAAGAGAAAAATAGGACCAGCGGTCATTAAATCATTAAAACAATATTTATGTTAACGTTTCTATTTTTATTAATATGTGTCTCATACAAAATATTGGCCAATATTTTGGCTAGGTAGATTCTTCATATTTTTTCCATGTAAGCAACAAAATCTTCATATTTTTTCAGCGCCTCTTCGTAAATAGATTGTTGCCTGTCGTCAAACTTGAAGTGAAGAACTGCACCACGTTGTGCTACGTATGCTTTCCACTTATTTATAGTGTCAACAATATGCTGTTTGTGTGGTGGAACTAACTCGTTCGGGATTTCATTGAAGCCAGCGTCGAGTACACGCCCGTCTACCAATGGAATTTTTTTGTAATTGTAATTGCATGGAAGACAAACTGGTAGAGTGTTCCAGTTATCACTGACTCCGTATTCACCAGTAATTTTGCGATACCCAGTACATTCATATAAATGGTCTCCAGCCTTGATGCTTCTACCATTGTTGTTCTTACAGACAAAGCACTCACGAAAATGTACTACGTTGCATATTTGGAGTTTTTTCACACGGTCATCTTCCGTAAATACCGGGTTTGTGTGTTCATAAAGACGTTTAAAATGGTACTCCACGCTTAACTTATTTGCTCTTATTCTGGACATGTTTCCTCTTCGTTTTAGACGCTTTCCTCTTCTTTTCGATTTTGTAGACACTTTGACATGCATTTTAACACGCATGGGTGTTTTATTTTTTGTTTTTGGCATGTATCTTTGGTCAATATTTAAGTTCTTACAAAGATTAATTCTATTCTAATCCATTCTATTCTAATCCATTCTATTCTAATCCATTTGCTCCAATATAATAAAACGTATATGGACAAATTAATCTTTGTAAGAACTTAAATAAAATATTGACCAAAGATGATGGTCATATTAAAAATTGATTCTAATAAAAAGGCGTAAAATATTCCTTGTAATAAATAATCAAACCAATTATCCATAGAGGCTGTTGTCAATAAGACCAATACATAGCCAAACCACCAATGGTGCAAATGGTAGTCACATCCTTCCACAGAAGAACACGACGCGGCGGACATAATAAACATAAAAACCACAAGTAAAAATAGACGAATGAAGATGACTTTGTCTGACATGGACGGCGTACAACATTTTTTAGACCATTCACCGCTGCACAGTTTGGTGAACCAGTATATACAAACGCCTGCAACCAAAGAAAATGTAAATATGTACACGCCAATTTGTTCTGGCGACATGTTCTTCGTGTTGAGCGAAGTCTGAAAAAGGGGCTTGTTGCGAAGCCATCCATAGAAAATCATTGTCCCTATCATCCCCATCATCCATGCTGTGTAGCGGCCGCATCCTGCTCGCGTCGGGTCTTTAATACAGGTGAATTCTTCCCACTTATGCCACGGTAGCGCAATGATTCCAAGACCAAACCAACTCACAGTGACAAGATCACCCACAATTCGAACGTAAGAATGTGTCTGGTTGTGCCACATACCAAAATCTGCTTCTTTGTAAACGTTATAACCGATGCTGTAGTTGATACATAAAGAAGCAATATACAGTACCATACCACGCCAAGATATACCGATCCACGAGGTATTACAATTTAGAAATGCGTGATAACACAGTTTTTTTGACTTTTCACATCTTGTTTGTGTGATATTGGGTCTGTCAATTTCAAGGGGTAGTATTTGTGACATGTGTAAAAGTTCTTTTGTATTAAATAGTCATTATGTACGTTATCATTTCAAAACTTTCGTCAACCATTCTGGCATCAATTTATTTACATTGATTACTTATTCTTGGATACAAAAAAAAACACACATTATAATATTTTTTCTTTATTTATTTTGCATTGTACTCTGTATGTGGTATGTTTTAATAGCATCCATTGTGTTATGTAATGAACCCCATGATGGCGCTGTGCCCTGATAAAGTAGTTTGTCGGCACTGAAAGTACTACCATCCGTCTTACATCGATAGGTGGTCCATAACATTTTATCAATATCGGTCAATATTTCCGGGGGGTTGTAGTTCCAACGAGCTCGATACTTTTTCACCACTCTGTGCATTTCTTCCAATATTTGTTCACAGTCGCGTCCTCGCTTGTTGTTTTTTTTCCCATCAGTTTCGAGACGCGTAACTTGTTTGCGAAGTTCTTTAGTTTGTTTTTTTAGCAAAACAATTTCTTGATGGGCACTGTCATTTCTCGAATTGGAAGCTGTAAGTGAACGCATTGCGTTATTTTTTTCTTTTGTCAATTTTTTCATCTGATTAACTGTTTCTGAACGCGCTTTCAATGATGCGTCCATCGTTTTTATTTGTTCTCCAAGTTGTTTGGTTTTTTTTTTTAGCAAATTAATTTCTTCATTGGCACTGGCGTTTCTCGACTCGGAAGCTGTAAGTCTCGACTCGGAAGCTGTAAGTGACCGCATTGCGGTGTTTTTTTCAATAACTAATTTTTTAATTTTTGGACGAAACTGCTGATCCAACACGTCTTGCCATCCTTTTTCAAATTTTTCTGTTAGTTGTTTGTTTTGATCTGTCAGTTGTTTGTTTTGATTTTTTAGAAATTTGTTGTTCACATTGGCACATTGGAGTCTCGAATTATCAGCTGCAATGCGGTCTTTATAGATTCTGTAGTTTCGTTGCAAATTCACATTGATTTCTTTGTCAAAACTTGCTTGTTTTGTTTCCATTAAGTTCACTTGTTCTTTATGGCTGCGGTGTACTTTCGCGATGTCCATATTGAATTGTGTGGTCTTTTCCTTAAATTCGTTTGACTCAACTTTTAATTTAGTGACACATGCTGATTTTTGGAAAGAAAGAACGTCGATAATACCACCTGCATGTTTGCACATATTACACACGTAATCATCTGTGGCTTCAATTTTTACCACTTTGCAATTCTTGTGAGCCCACTGGCCACACTTCCAGCACGAAATACAATCCTCATCAGAAGGAGTTTGGTTACAATGTGTACACTCCCAACTTTCTTGATCCCAGCAATGAATACAACAAATCTGTGTTTCAGAATTGTAGAGGTTGTGACAGACACCTTCGATAGCTTCATTTGAAACATTTTTACAATTAAAGCACGGTAGTGTGTTTTTTTCCGTGTATTTTGTCGTGATTGTGTGTTGCGTCGGGGTTTGCCATTGTTTGATAGATAACATGTTTTTTTATATTGTGGTTTTTTTGATTTAGATTTAGAATAGAAACAAATCTACATTTTGCCCCATAAGAGTAGTTCTTTAAATATAACGTAGATATGTAATAGGAATACTACAGGCACCGACTATTATAGAATTCGATAGTGTACATACTCCAGCGGTTGATTACAAAGTGACAGCAACACCTCCTGCCGCGTGAATAGTCCTAATACCTGATACCACAGTATCAAATGTTGTCATTGCTACCATTAACATACTAGCACCTACACCGGTTACCAAAACACTGCCACTGGCTATCGATGCGTTTTTTATAATATTCATTTAGATGCAAAAAAGATATCTTACATACTTGAATCTGTACCTAGTTATTCAAATTATTCTTATGTTATTTGTCGCGTAAAATGAACTAAATACGTACAAAGTTACAGTGTTCTCATTTCAAAACTTTTATTATTTAGCGAATCTATAAATATTTGTGCTTCTCGTTCTCTTTTTCTCGCGTACCATTGAAAAAATATATTCCATGATATGTACAACAATACAGCAACGCCCAATGTAATTACACCAAGGGCATATAATGGGTTCATTGTTCAAAACCAAGACAATTAAATACTCATCATTTTTGGTTTGAATGCAGAATAGTACGTTAATGGTATCAACTTCGCACACATTTTGCTATTCTCTTCTTGCCATTCCGTTTCGACATAATAGCCTGTTAGCCTGACAACTAAACTATTTATTTTGCAATGTCCGTGTGATTTGGAACCGTCTGAACGCGGAATAACAACTTGTGTGCTTTTTTGCCATGGTACACGTAATAAAACCCGTTCGTTGTCTCTACAGTGCGCAATCATGGAATGCACTGCCGAAACGCTACAAAACCAGGTAGGGCAATGTGTTATATAACGTGTACGACCCAACTCGTCGTAACGCAGCCACTTTACTTTTGGGTTTGATTTCTCACATATGGAGCACCATTCGGTGCGAAGGAATGTACTACGACCATAACACTCTTTTTCGTACTTTTTTGTGTCTACTATACATTTTGCCGTACGATTGAGCAGTCTTGCGATTTTCCATTGTGCAAATTCGTTTGAATAGTCGAGTAAAATACTAATAGCAACACGTATTTCCATATTTTTATTTTTTAAATAGGTTTATAGGTTTATAGGTTTGGGTCAATTTAAATAGTCTAAATCCAATGTCAATTAACGTGTGAGCTGAAGATTTGGGTGTGATTGTCGCAGGGCGTTCTTGCACGCGGAGGTGATGTTGCTGCAGTCCCCGAGGTTGAGTGTTTGGAGCTTCGAACATCGTCTTGTTACTTCCAGCACGCTGGCGTCTGCCAGTAGTATTTTTGAAGTGTCAACCGTGCAACAATCGGCGAACATTTCCAATCCGATGATGCGGTTTGTGCAGCGCTCGGACCCTGTGGTCAACCAAGTAGATCCGATTACATACTTGAACACAATAACATCGGATTTCTAGTCACGGGTGGAGGCAATCATTACGACATATTCAAGCAAGATAGGTTTTATTGGAGCTTGCCTGAAAGAACCGTACCGCTCACAGTTGGAATGACCATTGGTGTTATAGAGAAAACTACGGGCGATGATGGACACGTTATACACACGATGATGCGCGGTGTATATTGCGTAACAAAGGTTTCGACTAAAATACGCCATCCAAATGGAACTGGAACAGGAGAATTTATTGTTGATTCAAATGGAACTGTCCTGTATTTTGCCAAGATGAAGAGACTATATTACAACGATACATTTCATACAGAAAATCTATCATAATCTCTTGTGAATTTACTATTAAAGTTGTGCGAGGTTGCGTGCACGCGAAAACTTGTGCTTCCAGGTGGAACGATATGCGTAATCTTTTTTAGGGGCTTTGGTCATTTATAATAAAGAAATACTTTTATAGTTGTGACAATATTGTTTACAAAAGAGAAATGGGCTAATATAAACATGGTTATTGGTGGACAGACTGGACTTATATTCGTAAAGGTAACAACAACATTGTTCACCATCGTTTCGACCAGTTAAAATTTTAATCTCGAACAAGTTGAGCATGTTTTCATTTTATAAACAATTTTCAACTTTATATATATATATGCATTTATTCTTCTATATTTTTAATATCACCCACTCTTGTTTTCATATAATCAAAAAACGCCCAGAAATCAATATCTTTACCACCAGAAGGCATAACCGCCTTAATAAACGCCCCCGCTTGGTCATTTTTATCTAAAGATTGATACCAATTAACTTTAGTTTCTATATTTTCGATATTAACGTTATGTATTCGCTCTTCTTTCTGAGTACGGTTCTTATATTTTTCGTTTATCGAATCTATTTCATTTTTCTTATCGATAACAATTTGTGTTTTTGAAACTTGAAATTCAAGAGTTTTTGATTTTATACGACTTTGCATACGTGAAATGCAATTTTCCACATGATGTGCCGCTATATCTTCAATTTCGTCACTGGAAACACCGAGATTTGAATCTTTGTCTAATTTATCAAATAAATGACATATTTTTTTAAATTTTTCGGAATCGTATCTGTCTGGACAAGCGTTAGCGATACCCACTTTTCTTGTTTGAGTTTGACCCATTTGTAATATTTACCCGGCATTTATATTTATACCTCCTCTGTCTGATTCATTTTCTCCAAATATGTCATCTCATAATCTTTCAATGTTTGGATCTCTTCTTCCGAAAAATTACTCAAATCATTCGGATTTAATCGACCTTTCAAATGTTGGAAGGCGCTGAATAAAGCATGCGCCATGACTGTCCAACCACGATCTCCACCAGAACATTCGATATGGTCAACTAAAAGCGTAGACAATGACTCAGAAACTTGCTTGGCAGAAGCTTGCAAAGATAAAAACTCGTAATTAAGCAGCGTCTCCGTTTTCCAACCTTTTGAAGTGGGTTTGCACATTAAAATTTCTTTACTGTTCGACATCATAATTGGTGATTTTTTATATTCGCGCATTGTTTGCTTCACCGCACTTTTACATCCCTCGTAATTTACAGTCTCCATACGCCAACATGACGTCGGATGGCATTCATAACGCGTCCACTTGTCATTATCTGTGGTTACATGAAACGTTTTATCATAAAATTTTTCAAAAGGAATCCACATTTTATGAATAACTACCAACGACTGTTTTGGGAGAATCGTACAACTTGCTGTCGGTGTTTTCCATTGCGCACCATCCCATTTAAATGAATTTAGAGTTAATGTATCCAAAAAACCAACAACACTCGGATTTTCTCGTAGGAAACGAGGCGCGTCCAACAACCATTTTCCACCCACACCTGCCTTCGTACATTTGATGCCACGTTGTAATAAAAAACGTTCCACGACTTCAAACGTCCAATACCCACCTTTTTGACAGTATGTGGTAACAGGAACGGAATTTTCCTGTGCTAAAAAAGCGGCCACATTAGTCAATTCACTTTCGGATATGTTGTACAATAAATGTTCAATAGCAACGACAGCTTTTTTTGCACCGACTTTAAAGTCCGACATTTTGATGTTCGAAATGCTATTTATATACGCACAACCACGAGGATTTTCAAGTATAAATACAAGTCCAGAAAAAGTAAATGTCTGTCCGTCAATTTGTCCGATGTAACCCAACAGTATTGACAGACAAAGATTTGTTGGAACTTATTTACAAATATTGGCCACATCCGTACAAAACGTTGACCGCATCTGTACTCAATATATTAGCAGAAAAAATCGCAACAGAACTTGTTCCGCCCCAAGAAACGCAAGCATTGAAGGACACAATTAAAAAAGTGTGGGGCATAAAACGTACAAAAACAGATGCGGACGCTGCGCTTGGAAAATTGTCCGATGAACAAGAACAATTATTGAAAAAGATTTTTGATAGTTTTTCACGTGATGGCCTAACACTTCATACAACATTGCTTCGAAAAATTAGCATCGAGTTAAGTGTATCAACTGTCCAAATAAAAAATATATGGAAACATCGGAAATTAAGCAAACATTTTGAAGCGTTTGAAAAAAAACAAGTCGCTGGTGCAAAGTTAACACCTGAAGAGGAAGAACTGCGAAAAACAATTTGGAAAATTTGGCCTCAATATCAGCGCAATTTCGACATGGTCAAAATGTATCCACTGATCCAAGCAGCATATGAGAACAAATATTGGCCACCAGCGCGTGATTCACCAACAAATTCACCAACAAGCCCACGCATCGTGTACCCCAAAATTCCAACGCGAGAAGACGTCATCGATTTAAATAATTTTCGCGGCTTCAGCATCGATTTCAGTTCTTATGGAAATCGACTTTGTGCCGCCGCTGACCACCAAACCGAATGGCTGTTTGACCATTACTGTGAACAAGGCGACGATATTAATGAATTTGGTGGTTATGAAAGCGCATGGAAACAAACCAATAAGAAAGACGAAAATGGTAATACGATATATAAAAAAACTCAAGTGACCAACAAAAAAAAAGTCGTGAAAACTTCTATCGTCGACCAACGCAACGAATTTAAGAAAACACCGTTAGAAATAGTGTGTCAAAGTGGTTACATACCAATATTTAACCAACTTATGGTGAAAGGTGCAGATGTGACCTTAGGTCGACCTCTTCACAGAGCTTGTAACAGAGTAAAGAATGTGATTATCGCTGAATTATTAAAAAAAGAAGAAATAAAACCACAATTAAATCAAAGATATGATTATAACGAAACAACGCCGTTGTTAGCGTACATTGAATACAAATACAACACACGCCTAAGCCTAGATACTGTAAAGTTACTGCTGGAAAAGGGTGCCGACCCAAATATTCAAACATTGAAATCAACATGGAAAGATGGCGAAATGAACGTTTTGATGTTATGTTGCGAAGGGACAACCAATACATCGCCCGACGGTCATAAGAACATTTTCGAATTTTTAGTCCAAAATAAAGCTAAATATAAAGTTAATTTAGACGCCGTTTCACAACATAAGTTTTCTGCACTTCATTATGCTGTTAAATACAATCAATTGACTATGGTACGTCAATTACTGGAAGCTGGCGCTGACCCAAATATCAAGAACCAAAATGGACAAACTCCCCTAAATCTCGTCTTGTGTGATAAACGCCAGGCAAAAATGAAAGAATTATTCCAAAAATTATTCCAAAAATTCAATGCAACTGCTGAACTGGGTTCGTGTCGTTTAAGCAACCATTCGGTTGAAACACGAATTAGTTTAATACGCCAACAAGTGCATCAAGAAATTGGCGAGCGTTCCGAATCACCAACAAGTGGCGAAATGAAAGAAAACGACCAATGTGTGAAATTTAGTATGAATCAGGGTAATGCGGGAATTTGTTACATGGTGTCAGTAATAACGCTGTTTCGAAATGAATATACATTGTTGAACAAATTAGAAGAATGCTTAATGGATGTTAACTCCGAAAGACAGATTATTGTCCAACCTGGCCGCAACGCATTATCCAAAGATGTCTTGCACGTTACCGCTGGCGTCAATTCCGTATCAAAAGCGGTCTCAAAAGCGAAAAAAGATGGAAAAAGCGTGATATTTTTGGAAGATGGCACACACAAAGAAGATGGTTATGTCGTAATTGATTTTCCACTGACAATTATTGGCGCAAGTCGCGAGGGAACCATCGTGCATGCAGATTTTAAGGTCGTTGGAGATAGTACCGAGTTTAGTTTGAAGACGATAACACTGTACAATTCACAAACTTCAGGTGTTGAAGTAAACGACGCAGCCTCGTTTTATATCGAAAACGTGACTTTTACAGAAGGTATGCATCATGCTGTGGAGGCACTATCCAACTCGAAAGGCACATTGATCAACTGTATCGTAGAAAATTGTGGAGATTGTGTGATTTACTGTGATGGAAACGCAGTGGTTGACATTTACGGAGAAAAGACGGAATTTAAGCAGTGGGGTGAATACGGGGGTTATGGGTTGTACGCCGCCTCCTCGTCCAAAATCGTTTTGCACGCCCCTTTAACGAAACAATCTATTTTAAATTCTGAATATATCGACATAGACGGCAACGTTGCGCCAAGCTTAGGTAAACGCTGTGGCGGAAACATTGTGGAAGACGACAACCCGACCCCACCCAAACACGGCGGCGGAAACATTGTGGAAGAAGTCAAAGTCAAGAGTAAATATAAAATCGTGTACGAAATGGTGGATTTTCTTACAAAAGATTATTCCAAGTCCGATTTTACCAAAACATGTCCTATTATACCAAAATCGTGGCAATCTGCCGTCTCATCAAAAACGGGAGAAGTTGCGTTAAAGGATATCAATGATGGTGGAGATCAAACGTCTCTGATGTTGTACATTTTGTATTCAATGCACAGTGCTTTTCCCAACATTTTCAAAGTAAATGTCCAGACATTAAAAATTAAAAATGAAAATCTGGACGAGATTTTTGCTCCACATTGGTCAACCTTTATGACCAGTGATGACAATATTTCATTTGTAGATGTTCGTGGATTTAACAATTTGGACGTGTGCGTTTCTGCGTTTGACATGTTAGAGAAACCGTTCATATATCCACAAGTCCGTGTAATGTTGGTAATTGTAGGGTGTGGAGACAGTAGTCACGTATTTACCGCTACAGTTTGTGAAGACGAGGAGGATGCTAGCAAAGCGAAAGTATTTTACTGCAATTCGTGGGGAAAGGGGTGCGTATTATCAGCAGAAATTGTGCAGGAAATGTCCGAACAAAATTGTCCTAAAATTAAATATGTACAGTATTTACTCAGAAAATAATTTTTTAAGATTCTATTCTAAAAACTACAAACACAATGTCAATGTCTCATCCTTCGAACCACTCACAAACCAAAAAGAAAAGCAATACCAAGGTTTCTTCCTCATGGAGCAACGTTGAAGAAACCACAGACGTACCTAAACCACCGAAATCAACCAAGCGTGACAAAAAGCGCAACAAAACTGGTAAAAGCGAGAAAAGAACCCAGAAACTTCGAAAAAATAAAATTACATTCCAAGTACCAAAAAATTAACAAGTACAAGGTTCTAATCCATACAATGACAACCGTCATCAGCGTTGTATCGTCCAGAACATCCTTTGGTCTGGTCAACACGACAAAGTGTTGACACATAAATCCAATTTTAAAAATTAATAATTATATATTTAGAGTTGTACTGTACAAAAAATGTTCTGGATACTAATACTAATACTAATACTATTCTTGATAAGTTCTGTCGTAGCTTATGATTACGATTGGGACCGTTTGCACAAACAACAATCCGCTGCAGAATTGAAACTAACCGTAGAAGATTATCGCGAAAATTTCCCATGCCTCGACTGTCGCGAACATTTCCAATCTCTATTAGAAATACATCCATTTCCTTTGGATTACGTCCGAACCACGGAGGATGCACGCGTGTGGTCATGGCTGACTCACAATCTGGTCAATATCAGACTTAACAAGACATGGGAATCGTTTGATATTATGGACGAATGTTTACTCTGAATGTTTTCTTTTTTTACCAATGTATGCAGTTTCTGCATACACTTTTGGTATGTGTCCCACGCGCACCACGCGAATATCGCGGCATAATTTTAACATGACCCCGAAGCGAGCTTCGTTTGTATGGAAAATAAGCTTAATCCGTGGTATGACAATACTTTTCAATGGCAAATAGTTCAGTGGTTCACTGTTTCGTTGCGGATGTTCGTCAAATTGGAACGTGTCATCCTTGACGAAACCATTTTCACTATATTTCCACATAATGGGACGCGAGGAAATGGGACATACCATGGTGAGCGCTCTGTAGTCGTTGCCACCGATGCTGCGTGTTTCTTTGAATACCTTCAAGGCTTTGTTGTAGTATTCTTGTTCGTTTTTGTACTTGGATTTGTGAGAACACTTGACACGATGGTCGTGAAACGCCAACTTCAACATTTCTTTTGACCATGAGTCAAGCAGTTGAACGGCATATTGACCATCCTGTTGAATGTTCGGTATTATCTCTACGAGTTCGTCGTCGTAATATCCAAGCACCGCCCGAAGAATACACTGCTCTTTGACACATTCATAACTTTGTGCGTGACGGTCGCCTTGTACCCAACTTTTGATGGAACACACCGTCCCAATTTCAAACTCTGCAACGTCTCCGTCGGAACCAAACACCATTGGGACCATCTTATCGCGGTAATCTTCTCGTATTCCGACGGAGAGTGCGAATCCGTCATCGAATGGGTTATTGTGTACGAAGGGAGACGTGGGTTGTTTTTTTACTGGGGTTGACATGGGTTGTGACATGGGTTGTGACATGGGTTGTGACATGGGTTGTGACATGGGTTGTGATATTCCTTGGCAAAAAGATGGTATAAATTTCCCAAGGAATTGTGTACATGGGAAACTCCCCCCAAAAACCTGCAAAAGCAAGTGCAAAATTTACACAACGAGTAAAAAAAACAGTGGGTCTGACGCCCGAAGAATACAATAATTTAAAGGAGAAAGGCCGCTGTGCAGTAGAAAAACGTGAAAAAAAAGAAGAAGAGTTTTGGGACGACAAGTACAAAGAATGTCATGCCATCACAGTTGAAAAAAAACGTTTGCAATTTTTCTTCGATTTATTTTTCAATACATATCCTAAATTATGTCTTTGGATAGAAGATGCCAAAAAATTCACAGCTATGACAGAAGAAATTGACAAATGGAGAACCGAAAACGTTGAACACGATGCGTATAGCCATATTATAACTAATCGTCGCAATAAACTCACGCGTTTTAAGAAATTTATTGGAGATCATTATTCTGAAAGTTTGTGTGAAATGAACGACTGGTTGGAAACTCCGAATGTTCCACATATAACAAATATGAACAAATTAATTTCATTGATGTTGATATCGGGAGAATATGACGAATATTTTGAATTTTTGCGCGATTTGGCAAAGTATAATTTCTGTCCAGAAACAGGAAAACCGAAGCCACCGGATATCGTTTTGAAATCACATGAAATGTACAAGAAACAAGAAAAGTGCAAAGTTATTGGTGGTAAATATGCTGGAGAAAACGGTATTGTAATCAAACGACTAAAAAAACAAATTAAAATACACATCAACGGTAAAGACGTAACACTATCTAAAAAAAACGTCCACTGTTTTTCACAAATGTAAAGAATATATTATAAAATAAAAAACATTATTACATATTTCCAAGTTTCATTTTTAAATAAAATCCTTTTTGTTGGGAATATGCGAATGTGTATTTAACTGTTGTAAAGTTAACAAAAATGGAAGACCAAGATTTTGAAGTCATTCAGCAATTAGGCCAAGATGGCGCGTCAGGGGTCGTATACTTGGTAGAATTTCCCAATGGCTTAAGAGCCGCTATGAAACAGTTCAAAAAAAACAAATCGGTCGCCAAAATTAATGCCGAAGCTGACTTTCAACGGCGCGCCGCAGAAGCCAACATTGCACCCGATATCATGCACGTCGACACTAAAAACAAACGCATATTCATGGAACCCATGCAAGCACGCGTCGTGGACGTATTGAAGTCTGGTTCAACACGCTTTGCCCATGATTTACGCCATATTATGGACACTTTAGACGACATTGGTATTTTACACAATGATGGCAATGCTTTGAATCTGATGTTGAACGACAGAGACGAATTGCGTATTATTGATTTTGGACTTGCAAAAAAAATTGATAACAAATTACGCAAAAAATGGAACGACCATCCCAATATTGAAGTGACTCTGCACATGCTGATCAAAGGACTGCGTAAATATAAAATAAATATAAAATAAATATAAATATAAATATAAATATAAATATAAATATACTGACGCTTCAGCAAATTTTTTACTCTGTATTATTAAGTTATCTTGATTTCTTCTAAGGTCTTGATCAGCATGTGGCACAGGTACAGGTACAGGTACAGGTACAGGTATATGTAGCACAAGAACTTGCACTTGTCCCGCGCGAGTGTCTCATGAACATGGCTCACACATTAATTCAAGAAACTACTAAGACAGGATGGAAGTGTTCATCCAGAAGGAAACAAAAAAAATATTTGCTAATAAAATATGATGTTAACAATTATTCTTGCCGTTGTACCAAGTCTTCACAGCAGCAGTATTATTGGCACACATGTCCAACGCACCACTACAAGTCACACTAGTGACAAAACATGACACATATGTACCCACTGACACTTTTGTACCCACGGGAAAACTCGCACATTCGGGACCGCAGTCTGACAGCTGTGCGTTGCAGACCAGTTCATTGGAATCAGTACAATCATTAAAACCACAAGCACAACTTGCATCATTGGCAGCAGAACCATCAACAACAGAGCATGATACATACTGACTGCAAGTATTTGTGGACGTATCGCAAAACAAACCATTGGAAGCAGCAGTGCAACCAGCCGTGCCGCAAACACAACTTGCGGGATTGGCAGCAGAACCATTTGTATTAGTGCAGGATGGAATTAGACTGCAAGTATCTGCGTCCGCGTCGCAGAACAGTCCAGTCGCGGCAGTGCAAGCAGTCGTGCCGCAAGCACAACTTGCGAGATTGGCAGCAGAACCATTTGTAACAGAGCATGATACATACTGACTGCAAGAATTTGTGGCAGACGTGCAGAACAAACCACCCGCTGCTGTACAAACTGCCGTACCACATCCACAAGCATCAGAATCAGAATTAACTTG